>Ga0316189_10000027_pt1 | contig 125270 bp, 121 predicted proteins | sample LowCovwburrow_MG_FD_204930 | JGI IMG/M metagenome (GOLD analysis project Ga0316189, IMG submission 204930) | Coastal sediment microbial communities from Maine, United States - Lowes Cove worm burrow | ecosystem: Environmental > Aquatic > Marine > Coastal > Sediment | place: USA: Maine... | reverse complement strand
GATTTGGTATTGTATTCCGGCCTTCGAGTCCTCTCGGCTGAGCCAAGACCTCAGGGCTCTAGTAAAAGCAATTATCGAGGCCTGAGGAATCAAAATACGACAGTATTTTGATTGGACTCGAAGGCCGTGTTTTTAATGTCGTCAATCTATTCTTCTTCCCAGCTTGCTTTTGATAGTTTAGGTAGTTCATTTGTTTTTCCGTTAATTAATGCTTCTTTCTTTTTTCTATTCCAACCCTGAACTTGTTTTTCTCTATTGAAAGCCCAGTCAATTCTTGAAAAAGTTTCATAATAAACTAACGCTACTGGTGAATGTTTTTTAGTGTGATTTGCTCCCTTTCCAGATTGATGTTGCTGTAATCGTCTTTGCAAATCTTTTGTACTACCGGTATAATAAGACCCGTTTGCACATTTTAGAATATACATAAAGCATTTAGACATAATGTGTTAAATGTATGGATTTTTTATTAGATGATTTGGTATTGTATTCCGGCCTTCGAGTCCTCTCGGCTGAGCCAAGACCTCAGGGCTCTAGTAAAAGCAATTATCGAGGCCTGAGGAATCAAAATACGACAGTATTTTGATTGGACTCGAAGGCCGGTTTTATTGCACGTCATGCAATCACATGCAACGAGTAAGCAATGCGTGTGCTTATGAAGAGGGATCTAGAGAAAGTGGGAATATTTTAGGAAATAGGTTTTTTTCTTATTGTCAACTCACCGAATCATAACTATCAAACAATGATTTTTGGTAAACATCTCCTTTAAATTTATTGATTAATTCTCTGATGAATTCGTAATGTTTCACATAGTGATTGGGAATAAAAAACAATTGAATGTTTTTACTTTTTAATAAGTCCATTTTTATTTTATCAGACTTGATTGTTTTTTGATTTGAATAATGCTCTTTGCCATTCAATTCAAATACAACCATTGGTCGTCTGCCCTGATAAAGCACACCGTCAAATTCTTTTTTATTAACCAACTCATTATTTTTTTCTTCTGGAAAAACGTCAATAATTTTCACATTGCGTTTAAACTTGTTCCCTTGGGTTGAACAATAATGACTCATTGTTGAATAAAACTTGTTTTCAAATTGAGAATTATTTGAGTAACCTATTTCGATTGTATTCACTAGACTAGGTGAAATTTCCGTGGCTCCATTTTTTGCTACATAATCAATTAAAGCGTATAAATCATCATCTTTTTTAGATAACACTTCTATCGCTTTTCTATCAGCTACAACAATTAATTTTTCTTTTGCCCTTGTCACACCAACATTTATGAGCTGACTATTATTTTTAATCCAATCGTAAGTTCTTGCTGTGGTGGTACACGATATTGCGGTTGAAATAATAATTGTTTTATTTTCTTGCCCTTGGATTTTATGAATTGTTCCACAACTTATTGAATCGTCTATTTCTTTTTTAGCCTTTGCTGCAGCTAAATAATGATTAATAACTTCTTCCTGATTTCTAAAAGGTGTAATGACAAAAACATCTTTTAATTTGTTTGTTTTTATGTATTCCACAATGGCATTTGCTTCCTCTAATTGTGAGTTTTTATTTTTTTGGTTCACATTATTTACATCTAACAATAAAACTTCTCCTGCATTTGGAATTGCAGATAGATTTAATCTATTGTCATAAAAACGCTTATTAGAATAGTCTATAATACTTTTGCCACAGCGGTAATGATAGCGTAATAAAATATCTCTTGAAATATTATCTATCTGCTTATAAACGGAGAGTATTGAATTGTTGAAATAGTTATACGTTTCATCAATACCAAATTGTGTCATTAATTTTTCATTCTTGCTTTCTTCAAAAACAACGATTGGTTTTAGTTGATTCGTATCGCCAATTAAAACCATGTTTGAACATTTTGAAATTGGGATTAAACTGGTAGCAATGTCTGATTGGCCGGCCTCATCAATAGTCAGCAAATCAAATTTGAATTTATTACTCAATTTTCGACTGGATAGGTTAGTTGAGAGAACGATAGGAAATACCTTGGTAAATAGCTTTAAATGCGCATCAACTGAAATCCATTTATTAAACTCTTTTACCTGCTCTGCTTCACTTTGAATATATAAAATCTCTACTAAGTCTTTATAATCTTTACTTTTTAATCGTTTGATGTATTTTAAAGATTCAAAATAGAAAAATTGTAGCAGCTGGTGATTATCCTTAATACTCTCTAAAACACCCTTCACATTATCGTCGGTTATTTCTGGTATTTGAGTGATACGTTCTTCCAATTTCCTTTTTTGTTCTTCAAGCAAGAACGCTGCACCATCACCTTTTAAAAGCAACTTGTTTATGAATTCCAGATTTTGCTCTAAATCAATTCTAAGCTCATAATTTTTCAATTGCTCTGCTAATTTTGCATTGTTTATTTTTGATTGCTCCTTTAAATTGAAAAGCAGTTTTTCCTTAGGAATATCTTTTGATTCAAATTCATAAAGTCTTTTTATTTTTTTCAAAGCTTCAGCAACATACTTATTGTTTCCAAGTCGTATAATCGGAAACAGAATCTCTTTGCCCCTATAATGCCCTAAATCCAATTTATCCCTAATGCCATCAATAGGGATATTATTATTGGATGTAATTAGTAATGTTTTATTATTCGTTAAACAATTGATAACAATGTTAAGGATGGTTTGCGTTTTGCCTGTGCCTGGTGGTCCTTCTACATAAGTAATAGGATATTTTAAGGAATTATAAACAGTGCGCAGTTGGTCTATGTTCACATTGTCATCATACAATACAATATGAGGTTCTTTTCTATTTCTTCTATCAATCAAAGATAAATTTTGGAAGAATGCTTTTAGTGGCACTTGAACATCTTTACTAGTATGTTCATTATGTATGCCATCATAAATTTTAGAAATATCAATTTGCGCATATCCTAAAACGACAATTTCTGGTTTTGTATTCGTTAACTCACATGATCTAAAATTTCCTGCAATTGATTCTATTGTACCCATTTTATCTTTTAGATACAATTCTTCAAAATCTGCAGGGCTTAAATCTGTATAATAAGACAATGAATATTTAGTGTCTTTGATATAAAAATTTGAATTGAAATGTGTGTCACTTCCTAAATGCAATGTTTTCGCCACAGGGTCATAGGTTAATTTTCTATGCGCCACTACAAATTTCCCTCTTGAGGCTAAATCAATTGAAAATTCACATAAAACCAATTCGTAGCCGTAAAACGAATTGTAGTCATTATTATAGACTTTTTGTATGATGTGTTTTTGTTGTTTATCTGATAGGTCGTACGGATTTTGACTAACTAACGCCTCTATATCCAAACTAGGAATTAAATGACTTTTGTGCAAAAATGGATCATTATTTGCCTTGTAACATTCTAAATAATAATTTAATACTTTATTATCGTATCTGTCAAAATTATACTTGTCCAAACTATTGTCTTCTTCAATCTTCTGAATCAACTTGTTTGAGACATCATAGTGCGAAAATTTTAAGACCTCAGCTGTTTGAATACTTGATATGAAGATCTTTTTTTTAAAAAGTGGATAATCTTTCGTTACATTGAACATATTGACAGAAAGTTCATCATTTGCATTAATATCCAAAATACTGATCCAGAAAGGCGTAATCTCCCCTTCCATATTCTTGTATGTTATGCTAAGGTATTTGCCTTCTCGAATGGCTTTTCCTATTAGTGTTGTTATGCTTTTATCAATCATTTTAGTGGGTTGGGATTAGCCGTTTGTTTTACATACAATTGTTGACTGTTATCAATAGCCCCAAATATTTTTTATTTTGCCATTTCTGTTAGTTTCAATATCAAGAGAAAGAATCTTATTCATTAAATAGGGTATTTAAAAATCTACTTTAACTTTTTAATGAATGGAATAAATGCCTTTTCTAATTTAAGCATCATGTCGGTGCATTCATCAACGATACCATTCCATTCAATTTCAGGATTGCCATAACCACCAGTATTAAGTTGCTTACGAATAATACATACTCTGTAACTAATAGCTTCATTCCATTCCAATGTTTCGCCAAAACTCAATTCAATATCATTTCTTTGACTTTTAAGCAAATTGAACAGTCTCAAGTTTTCTTCTTCAGAATCCTTACCCAAATCTATCCTAAGTTCAACACCTATGCAAATTGAATTGGCGGTAAAGGCAAACTTCACACCTTTTCTATGACTATTAGTTTGCAGAATAGTATTTTTATTGGGAGACACACTATTAAAAAGATCATGCTTTTTAATAGTTGATTCTAACACATTATGCCAAAAAGCTAATCTTAGTCTATGCCGCTCAGAATCTTCTTTTTTGATTTTACCAATCTGACGAGCCTCTTCACTTGGACCCACAATTTTTGTGAGTAAAGGTGCAGGTTTAGATTCACCTATTTGGATAGCTTCAATTTTTAGCAAATAAAAATTACATTCATTGCTACCGGTATTCAACCAGGATATGGCGTCAATGTGTTCTTGTCTTGGTTCGGAAACTATCCAAATAGCAGCCACAGTTTTTTCAAATGCCGCTAGATAAGTTATAATTTTACCTAAATGATCATGATTACTTTTTTCCAATTGATTCTCTATGACTATAGTTTCACCTGAACTGTTTTCTGCTTTTATATCAACATTAAAATTACCTGTTGATTTTTCCCTTTCAGGATTTGATATTTCAAACCCAACAATTTCCTCTAATACATCTATATTCTGTTCTAACCATGTCGTAAAGTTCCAAGCTTCATGCTTCCATACTTTTCGAAGAGGAAGACGTTTTATTTTATCTATCATTGTTCAATATTTCTAAATGCACGCTTGTTATAGTAAAGTAACTTCATTATCCAATTGCTTTTACAGAGTTGGCCAGTCTCTTTTCATTGCTAACAGCTGTAGTGTAGTATCTTTCATCAATACCATACAGTAATTGTTTTAACTCTTCTTCATTAGTAATATCAAATGTGCCATTATCAAATACCAAATCACTATTATAGTCACCTATGTAATTAAATATTTGTTGTTTTTGAGACTCATTCAAGTTCGATAGTTTTTCAGTCACCAAGGCAATACGTTTTCTATTAGCAGTCTTTACTTTTGTGTGATCAAAATCTTCCCCCAAATTTAAGAATGAATGCTCCAAAAAAGATTCAGTCTCTGCATCTGTGGCTTCTTTAAACAAAGTATCAATACCTTTAAAAATCGTAGTTAATTTACTAATATTCTTAAAGTAAAACTTGTCATTGGATTTGACATATATTGCGTCAGGGTCTTCATTAATGACTAAAACTTTATTCTCATTTACCATTTCTAAATTAGTTAGAGAGAACATTCTTGCAGATATAATATGCCTCTTATTTACCTTTTGGAAATAATAATTATTTTCATCTGAATTATAAAAGGTCAGGAATCCTATGAAACTATTATTTAATGCTGGCAATCGATTGTAGTCTGTAGAATTAAAATCCCTCTGCAATATGGGTATACAATAGTCTTGCTCACTAAAATTTTCAACTGCAAACCATTCATCTTCATCCAAATTATAATCTGCATTATACGAAGTACTACTAGTTACTGAGTCAGGTAATTCAAAAATATTTGTATCTGAGATTAATTTGTAAAAATCTCCATTTCTTCCACTTGTTTTTGCTAATAAATGATTCATAGTTCTTTGTCAATAAATGTAAAATTATTAATACTGTATAGTTTTGGAAACTTAGCAGTTTCAGGTAGCTTTAGGTTCTTGCGAGTAATTACAAACACCCTAACATTATTACTGTTTACGATATAATAGAACTTATAACCATACAATAGGAATAATGGATTGAAATATAAAGTTTGAGACAAAAAAGTGAAAACAAATAGTATTGAATAAACATAAATAAATGTAGTACTATCAGTTATACTTAAAGCCACAAAAAAATACCCCAAATAACTAGGTAAGTAAGCATTATTTGCCTGTTCAACTTGAAGTACATTTTTTTCAATACTTTCAGTGTCTAAAAAATTTGCCATCCATAGACTTAACAGTGTTGTTAACAGAGGGATTAAAAAATACAAAACATACTCTAAGTTTTCAGGAATTTCAAATGATACATTAAAGTATTTTGTGATGAGTATTTTTTGTTTAATTAGATATACAACTCCAATTAAAGATGTTGCATTTAAAGTTAATAGTAATCTGAAAAAATATGTCATAATTATTATTTATAATTTACTATTAAATCGAACTGACCAGTGCTATTCATTTTTTGCGCTTTTTGGTTTTTTACTTAAGCCTTAACAATACCTCATATTTTAAAATAAAGAAACATGTAATATTTAAACTATACACCTGTAATATAAGAAGATATATTTATATATGTACTTTTACAATTCTTCTTAATTTAAAGTAGTTTTTTAACAACTAATACTTCCTATAAGTTTCATAAACTGGTTCGTTCCAATTGCACACACCACCATGATGAGAACATGCTCCTCGTCCTTTAGCACTGGAAGTGCTACCATCACAACATCTTGTTATATAATAGGAGACTCGCTTTCTTTCTGGGTTTATTTTTTCATGCAACTTTTCAGCATCTAAATGGCCTTGTTTTATGGCCAATTTTAAATCATCAACAGCTTTCTGTTTTGAGCGCTTTTTTTGATAGCATTTGGCCCTTTTATAATAAGTTGAGCCTAAATCATAGTTGTTATCCGCCAACGCATTTAGATCTTCAATTGCTTGATCATATTTATGTCTAGCTATATAAAGATTAGCTCTCTTGTTGACCAAACTATCTTTTGCTCTAAAATTGGCATATGAAATGGCTGTATCAAGAAATAAAATGGCCTTTTTTAACTGATGTCGATTGGCTAAAGAATCTGAAATATGATTGTAATAAATCAAACTATCTTGCCTTACTAAATCCAATTTCTCGCGTTCAAATGCTTGCGCGTACGCCAATGTTTCCGTGGTTTCTAAATCATCACTTTTATTCTCTTTTCTTGGATCAACCAATAAAATCAACAAGATGAAAGTGAGTGTTAGAAAAATAACTAAACTGTTTTTCATTTTAGTTTTAACGGCTTAGGAATTTATTTACGGATATCTTTACAAAAAACGTACATCCTAATACGATCTTCTATCTATATCTTCTAGACGTTGAAAAATCGGTCTATTATGACGGTCTACTTTACTTTGCATGGTAAATAAGTCAATAAGCATCCATAAACCAAGACCTCCAAGCGTGAACCAATATAAAAGCTGAACCCCCCATTTACCTAAATATGCATAATGAGCACCTAAGAGAAACCAAAACAAGTACGCATGCCCTGTATATTTAATTTTTGATTGTAATTCGTATTTATTCATGATTTTAAGTTTTATGGACAAGTCCAGTTTAATTTATCGCCTTTGGCTGCATTATTTTTCCAGTTTAAGGGCTGCAGATTATCTAAATCATCAGTTCCACCTTTTGAAACAGGATGGATATGATCGATTTCCCATCCAAATTCAGAGTGTCTGTTACCATGTTCGTTCCATTTCATTGGAAATCCGCATTTATCTCTCCGCCATTCGTCGGGAGAATAATCGGGAATTATTTGTCCTTTATTCCAAACTGCTCTTTTGGTCGATTCAGACCATGAGAAACCGCTTAACGTTGTATTATTGCTTCTAAACATTTATTTATTTTTGTGTTTTGCCTTCTCTATCTTATAGATAAAGTCTAAAATCTGATTTCTACCAATTCTCTTAATCTGAAAGTCGATTGAAGCACCACCATCAGATTTAATGGAAAGGACATGGCGTCGTGTTAAAACGTAAATCAATAATAGAATACCTCCTAACCCTAATGCCATTTGAAACATGTCACTATTATAATTCTGGCTTTCAATCAATCCAAAAATTAGTGCTGCAACCCCTGAAATCAAAAATGCTAAGTGGCTTTTATAATGAACTTCAATCGAGCTGACCTTTTCGAGCATCATTGACATAATATGTGCTTTGCCAAAGGTTGAATAACTATACCGTATTCTAAAATTTGTCAAAGTGATCATATTGTCTTTCGTCTGTGTGATGATAGACTCACCTTCAAATAAATCGTGAGTTCCCATATTCTTAATTTAAGTTTTCATAACAATCCACAGCATTCAACAACTCCTTTTCAAAGTCATAGATATTATCAATGGATTCAATGATTTGTTTATCCTCTGCTTTATTTTCGCCAAAAAGGGTAATGTATTTCGTTTTGCCATCTAGATGCAATCTGCATAATGGCTTTCGGTTATTGTCATCTAATAATACCCCAAAATAAGATTGGGTATCGCGGTGTACAATTCTTGAAATTGGGATCTTTCGCCTAAGAATGGCCTTCACAATTTCAAAGGCTTCTAATTCCTCTTCTGTAGTGATAATTTTAGAGGATTCCACCACATCATCAGTCTCTTCTTCCGTTTTTTCAGATTCCTTGCTTAAAGCACTTTGTAATCTTTCATTGACATTATCTGCCATTAATTGATTTGTCGCCTTGCGCACCAAATCGCTGTACTGCGTTATGACTTTAGCGGTTAAAATACCTTGGTGGACTTGGCGCGCAAAGAATTTGACAAAGGCTTCTGAAGGTTCAGCTAGTTCACGACTAAATAATTGTTTAATCTCACTGGTATATTTCAGTGAACTAGCATTATTGATGATTTTATTGACATCAAAATTCGATTTATGAAACTTGGACAATTCATTATAATAAGACTCTTTCATGGCTGTAATATCAAACTCAAAAAATGGCCGATTATCCATGATGTTCGTTTTTTCTAAATCGGTATAAAAACGATAAATAATACCATTCGTCAATAGTGCAAAACGAGATTTTGACGCATGAAAATAACGGGATAATTGAGAATTATGAACTTCAAGGTTTTCCTTCCAATACTTGCATTCAATAATCAAAATAGGTTGTCCATTCTGGAAAATAGCATAATCGACCTTTTCTCCTTTTTTGATACCAATGTCAGCTGTAAACTCAGGCACCACCTCAATCGGGTTAAAAATATCGTACCCTAATAAATTAATAAAAGGCAGAATAAATGCCGTTTTAGTGGCTTCTTCTGTCAGAATTTGATCTTTCAAGTTGGTTATTTTATTGGCTAATGTTTTTATTTGAGGGTGTAGTTCCATTATTAAAAGGTTTTAACAAGTACATAGTCATCTTCAAAGTCATCAACATCAAGAAGCGTTTTATTATCACAGTTAGCTGGCTTATAACTTACCTCAGGTCTACTATAAGAATTATTGTCTCGATAGAAACACCCTTCTTTTTTCAATACTACGTAGATAGGGTTGTTGTCAATAATATCTTTTTCCAATTGTAAACCCAAGCTGAATCGAATAGTTTCTGAATGATTAAAATCATTACCATAGTCGGCGTAATTACCTAAGTATGATCCGTAATCTTTCCATCTTCTAAATTCATATTTTAGCTTATCAATTAAAACTAGTTGTCCATTATATAATTTGTAAACTAAAAGTGGAGGAAGAGTAGGATTTTTATATTTTGATGTTATTGAAATACGAGCTAGAATATGCGTATTTCCCCGTTCTGCATCTCTTAGAAAATATCGATCACCATAACTATCAAAAATCCACCGTGAACCTATCCAAATTTTTTCAACGCCAATGGATAAACCCTCATAAGTAATTTTAGTTTTCTTTTTAAGGCCATTAAATTTCAATGCCTTTCTTTTTTCTGCAGCAATTCTATCACCTTCCATTACCCGTTGAATTCTATCAGAAGCATTTTTAGCCTCAATAGATTCTTTGGACTGCGGAAACTTCTCTATTATATCATTATACTCTAATAAAGCAGTTGCATTATCTAATTCTGTCTCATAATTTTGTGCCTTTAAAAGCCTTATTTCTGGAGTGTTCTTAATCCTACCTAACTCATTTTGACACTGAGACAAGCTATCTTTTACTTGGCTCAATTCTAACTCTAAACTAGTAATAAGCTCTTTTTGATGAGTTGACTCATTTGAACAGCTAATCGCTAGCAATAAGGATACTATCAAACCTGTTTGCACTAATCTTGATGATTTAAATACCATTTTATATCTATTTTTAAAATATCGGAAGTACACATTTTATATCATGTACAGGAAAAATTTCTTAAAAAGATAATTCCCATATCATTAGGTTTCAGATCAGTATTTGTTCCTGCAGGGTAGACAAGTATCTTATTTTGTATTTTGATATTTGGACCAGCAAGGCTCTTTGCATAACGATTAAGCTGATCTATATGAGCTTTCTTTACTGTGCACTCTAGCTTGACCTCTACTGGAATTCTGTAAATACCATATCTGGTAATTTTTTCTACAGTAAAATCAGGAATGTAAGTACTCTTACCTCTTGTATCTTGCTCATGTATAGCCCAACCTTCACTAAGAGGGAATCTACTTCTAAGTGCTTTCCATGCATATGGATACATGTCTTTTTCAGTTATCTTTTTGTTACTCATTTTTGGTTCTTGTTAGTATAGTTTTTATATCTATTTCATGTCCTGACTCTTTAATCCTAGTTGAAGGTTAATTCAATTAACTCCCATGAATCACCATATTTATGTTTCACTTCACAATGGAAATAAAGTCTTTCTCCTCCTCCAAAACCATTTTTGGCATCAACATAACAATCTGTTTCCCAACCACCGTTCACAGTCTTTTCCATTTTGCACAATCCAAAATCAGCAGATCCAGGATCCTTCAACCTACTTTCTACAAATCGCCAAACCATGACTCTGGCATTGATACCATTATTAGGGTCAGGTTCAGTGCAGCTATATGTAAGCAACATCAGTATGGATGAAAAAATTAGAGTTTTCCTCATTATTTATCAATTATTTTAACTGAAAGTCCAGAGTTTACTTCAGGCAATAATTTTGGGTTTATACCAATGTTTTTTCTTAGATCATTAAGTAATTCTCGAGCGTTTATTTTGGTGCCAATCATTTTTTCTGATTCTGGCCTAGATCTACTAGATTCCCTTGCTCGATAAACTTCTACAAATTCATTATTAAGCTCTATAGATTCCAAACAAATAGCTCTTATATAAAATCTATTAAACTCTCCTTGACAGAATAGGGAAGCGGCATTTAAAGGTGTCTTTTTTATTTTACCATTTATTATTTCTTGAAGCTCAATAAAAGGTTCAATGCTATTAGTTAATGTCTTTTCTGTACCTGCTATAGCAGCTTCTAAAAGAAGTTTAAGATATTTTGTCTCACCTTCTTTGGTAAACCTTTTACTGAGATATAAACAATTATTTGAGTTGTCAAGGTTTATCTCTTTTTGCATTTTATTTCTGACAGAATTGTTGAGATCGATAAATTTAAAATCAGCCATGTTACTTTCTTTTCACCAAACATCACCATTCTCAACACCTTTTAAAAAAATACCTGCTGAATGGGTCTATTTATAGTTTGAAAGCCTCAAATGGCTGGCTGAAATATTTTAGTGATCACCAATAAAAGCATCAATAGTCTTAGTGGTTTCACTGGTGGCATAATCACGGTCTAAAATAATAGGTGATTTAATCGACATATTTTCTAACCAGAGTTGCCAATAGGAATGTAGTGCAGTCTGATGATACAATGAGCTTTCTGTTTCGGCATTGACCTCACAAACCAATACATCTAGCTCTGAATAAGCATGACTAATTTTAGCTTGCTTTTGCAAGGTTTGATGCATCCGGGTTTGCAATTTTTGGGCATTAAAATCAACCTGGTTATTGGCTAACCAATGGTTGATTCGTTTTTGCGTTAATTGGTTCTTGGGCGTGATATAACCATCTGTTAGAATGATTAGCTTATTGTCGTATTGGTGAAATAAATCTGAGGATTTCAATAAGGAAGGTAATCTGGATTCAAAAAATTGAAAGAAGTCGGCATCACTGGGATGCGGTTCTGCCAAATCATATAATTTATCAATGTTTTTATAGAATTTACTCTGCCGGTAGGGCGTAAAGAATAAGCGATTCACCCCTTTTGTATTCGCAGAAAGGTCACAAATTAAACCGTCGGCTACCTTATCAAATTGTCCATTCGCTTGCCGTCTATCAGCAATGGTGATCATAATGTGATCTTTAGAATTGGATTTTAATTTAGTATGGGCTACAAAACTCTTCCAAATGGCGCGTAAAATGGTACGGTCACGCTCTATTTGGTGAGGATTGTTTTGAATGTCAATAATCCGATTTGATAAATCAGGGACAATAATGAGGTTAAAACTGGTTGGCGGCTCAGGCAGCCAGGTTTTGCAGTCATTTAATTCGGTTTTTGATAAATTAAAACTGATTAGTTTTTCTTTAATGGCCAAAACAAAATCATCATGATTGCCTAGTTCTTCTTGGTGCTTATCCCATAATGCATGAACCATGTCTACATTTTGACTTTGTGCCAATGATTTTAGGGCACTTGTTTTTGAAGGTGGGTTTGATACTAAATAAAAGAAGCCACCGCATACAATGGCTAAAATAAAGAGAAGCGTAATTACTGTTTTTCTGGTCATGATAATTCAGATTGAGTGGAACTTAAAAGGTGTTTTTCAGCTAACCAATCGGCTTGTAATCGATCAATCGTCTGGAATAATTCCGTTTGATTAGTTGCTGAAGTCGAGCCAAAGGTGATCTGTGCTTTGAATCCGTTAATAAAAGCATCTGCCGCCATTTTTATGGTTGAATAATTCACTGGCGTTTGCCCAAGTTCTAATTGCTGCAATTGATGTGTTTTAATACTAATTTGCTTGCTTACTCCCTCCAATTGTTCTTTTAAAATCAGAAGTGTTTGGTTCAAATTATTCAGGGCTTCACGCTTCGTTTGGATTTTTGTATTGGTATATAAAATATCAATGGTTTCTGACTTTAAATTTGGGTGGCTTAATACAAAATGGAGTAAAAAACCCCATAAAATATAAGCCGCAAAACCAATGATGAGTACTAAGTAAAAAGTAACATCCGTAAAAATTAAACTAAACTCCCAAATAGCATCCGTTAGCCCTTTCCGGTAAGCATTGTTATGCAACCCTTCAGAAATCTTATAGCCTAAAATTAAATCGGCAATAAAGGTGATGGCAATAATGGGAATGACAGGGTTAATCGTTTTTAAATGGATGCGTTTTTTTTGATTATCCAATGCAATGTGCAAGGCAAATCCAACCGCAAAGAATAAGGTAGGAAACAAAATAACAAAACCCAATACCTCTATCCCCTTTTCGCGAGCTGTCTGAAATATATTGTTGTTTAAAAAACCATTACTATCTTCTGACAAACCATATAAGGCGGTATAACCGGCAGAAGCGTAAAAAAGGAACAAAAAACAAGAGAGAAATACAACCACAATCACAGCCAATGTAAAATTGATGCCTTGGTTATTGCTTGAGATGTGCTTGTTTTCGTAATCGGATTTATCCAATTCCAAAGCCTGTAAATCAGCCTGGGTCTGGTTAATTAATTGATCGGTAGATTGTACTTGCGCTTTTAAACCTAACTCCTTCTGACGATCAATGGTTAAGGCGTTCCGTGCATTGGCGATTGACTCTTTTAAATCAATAGGATCGTTCGATTGCTGGCCTGATAAATGGGTGTAAATGCCTTCTAAAAAATCGACAATAACGTTTGGATTACATTTGGACTGCAAGGCAGATTTAAAACCATAATTATAATAGTCGGTGCCTTCAATATTTGCTATTGATGGGTTCATATGCTTTATTTTTGAATAAAAAATGAAATCTGAATTAGGATTTAATATGCTGTATCAAACGGTCTAACCATTTAGCCAATTTTGAAGAAAACTCACCTCGTGATCTTGTCCGCCATTTATAGGTGACCAACTGTAAGTGGTCTTTTGAATAAGGCCCGGTCAAAAACACTTTAATAATGCTCTTTAAACTTTGTTTTTTGGTTTTATTTTCAAACAGTAGGTAGAAGAATATTCTTAGTCTTAACCATAAATCTAATCCAGTTTCAACTGAACTTTGAGTAACCATTTTCCCACTTGAAGCTTGTTTTTGAGCAATTCTTCGGGCTTCAATTTCGGCCCTTCTGACTATGTATTCATTAATTAAGATGTACTCTTCGGCTTCAAAAACACGAGCAAATTCTAAAAAAGCCAAAGTTGCATATTTTTGAGCCGTTTTGGAATTTGAATTTAACCATATAAACAATGACTCTTCTATGCCTGTTAAAGGCCGCTTTACCATTTTATCCCAAGCTGGATATTCCTTTTCATCAATGGTAATGGTAAACTCCCTATTGGGTAATACCATTCTTTCTTTTAAATATTGATTAACCCAAATACCAAGCACTATTTTACGTTGCCGTTTCGAAAGACCTTGCAACGTTTCGGGAATATTGGTATACGCTAAATTGTAATCCCTTGTTTGAATTGCAGCAATGAGCGCAATCACGGAGTTCGTTACAGTACTCCGTTTTTCAACTTTTAACAATTCAATACTTAACGCATATAACTCTTGTAAATTAAATCCTTTTCCAGATTGTAATTCAATTGACCGCAAAGTGTCTAAAATGGCAATCAAACTATTGTCTCTATAGGTTGTTTTATGTCGGCGATTGTCTTCTGAATGCGATTCCTTACAAGTAGATAACCAATGTTCAATAACGGACTTCAAGGTGTCAGGATAATGTTGGTAAGCTTTAGTTAACCCTTTACTAATTGCATCACTATAGGCTGCCACAGGCATCAATTGGTCAAAAATAGAATTACGTAATTGATGACTATGGTGTTGTATAAATTTGGGTAATACATCAGCCACCGTTTTTTGAATCTTAAAATCTGATTCTCTGGAGAAAATTAATAAATCTGATACAATACTTTCGTGCAACTGATTTGGCTGGTCATAATCTGCGGCATAGGCCAAAGCACGAATGGTAGTCGATTTAATTGCTGAAATAGCTTTTTTTTCTGAAAGTGCTTTGTCTTTTAAGAATAAGCACATTCGATCCTGAATGGTTTGGTCGCCCTGCCATTTCTTAACGGTGTCAAACAATAAGTCATCATGCCCCAGTAAACGGTATTGTGCCAACGATTTAGCGGCTACACCTTGAATATGATGATGACCACTGGATGCTAACTTTAGAAAAACGGTTTCAATATTACTTAATTGATTGATCCCAATATCTCGCGTAGCTTCAATAAATACTTGTCGTAATAACGCTCGTTTCTGTATTGTTCCGTACAAATCCCAATTTAAAATGGCTTTGCGATATGAATTTTCCATCATGTCAGAAAAAGCCAATAAAGCCGCTTCAATATGTCGAGGATATTGGCTCATGGCTGTTTTTAATAGATGTACACGAGTTGTATGGTTTCTGGCCACAATCATATCCCCTTGCTCTGCCGGTTCATATCGAAAAAAACTTTGTAAAAAATCCAAACTATGGTAATCTAATGCAGCTAAAGTGCTATGCTGTTGCTTCCATAATGTGGTCGCCATCATGGCATTTAAAATCTCAAAATATTGGCTCGCAAAAACCCCATTAAACAATGCTACGGTTAGTGCTATAATTTTTTCTTGAGGGTTTAAATTATTAAACCACCTGGCCACAATTTGAGATTGTTCTTGATGCAATTGATTAATAATTTGATCTAATTTTGCATCTGAATAGATACGATCGGTTTGACGGCAAATGTTTAAGAGCAAAATCAATCTATCCGGTGTACCAATTCTAGTCACCACCTCATTAACATCATACGTCTGACTCAATAGTGTTTCAGAAGACAATTCATCTTCATCACTTAAAAAAGGAATCGGATTCACTGCCATTTCCTTAACGAACCAATCCCTTAAGTCCACATGATTATAATGGTCTTCCTCAGGAATGGTATACCAATAATGTGGCATCATCTCCCCCGCTTTTAACCAGGTATCATAAGCCGTTTCTGTATGGATAATATAATAACTCGATTTATGCTCACATATATTGATCAATTGATTTAATCCATAATGAATATGACGGGGATGTAAACCATCTAGTAAAACGATCTGCTCTCTTTTTTGCTGATTTAATTGAGTCAATAGGGGCTTGTTCTCCTCGTTTTGAATCAATTCTATGGCAGAATATTGTGATTGTTCTTCTATGATCGATTTGGCCATTTGCTTTGCAAAGCTCATATGGTCAAAATGATTATTGCCCTTTATGATAATGATCCGCTGAGTTTTGATGAGTTCAATGACAGATGATGTAAACGTAGGCAGAGGATAATCTCTATGATCAAATTGAAGGGTTGAAAAAGAAGGATTGCTATCTATCGTTTGATAAAAATCACCCATTGCCACATTTTGAGCTTTGACTTGTATGTTATCAGATACTATCCCTGAATTGTCTTGTATGGTTGTATTTTCACTCATTATCTTTTGGTTTAGGATTAACATTTTGAATGAAATCCCGAAGGGCAACATTTTCTCCTTTGATTTCGAGCCCTTCTCCGGTAAAGATGGTTCCTGAATTATTTTGAATATTCAAATTAGTTTTCACACCCATGATGATCTCATCATTTTGGGATGAATTGCCCAATGATTTAAATCCAAATTCTATTATTGTCAGTGCCATTAAAATGGCATTTAGTCCAGATATATTTAGCTTTGATTGAATAAATGCATTAACCAAATTGTCAACTTCTAATTGATCTCCAATTCTAATAGGTATAATTTGACCACTTTCCAATACCTTTTTTATGGTATCAATATGGGGTTTTAATATACGGTCCCATTCATTGGAAATGCACCATAAAACTACCGGTGAAATTTGTCTTAATTTATCCAGGTTTTCAATGATCTCTTTTGCATCTACCAATTGACTCTCTTCAAAATTTAATGGCACCCGTAATTCTTGAGAAACTGTGTTTAATTCTGACTCTATTTGAATAGGTGCTTTTTTAGGATAAAAAAGTACAGTATCAATGGTTTTGTAGCTTGAAAAATCAATATTTGTCCATTTCAAATAACTTTCTAAAACAATCAGTTTTTGGTTAAAACTTTCCCAATCTGGACACCCAATAAAATGTAAAATGGAGTTGATGATGTATTCGTCTTTACCAATCGGTTCATTTGATCCCAGTTTTTTTTCAGCATCAATGAACAATTGGTTTAGGTATTTTTGCTTGACATCTTCACTGTTTTGATTTGACCTTTCATCTTTGATTAACTTGGCATTAATTACATCTGCAAGTGTTCCAAAACCAGTATAATTTAATGCAGATTGATTCTTCCAGGAACAAATGCTAAGTAATTGGATGATTCGTTTAGGATTGTATTTTGCAGCCATAACATTGTTTGTTTTTCACAATGAGGCGACTTTATTTAAAACTTTAAAAAAAAATGGCTGAAAGGGGTGGTTTGGACTCTGAAATACGAATCTTGAAGTCTAAATTATACAGTCGGTATCTTTTTTAAAAGATTTGATCTGTATGAGGAAGACATCTCAATAGAGTCTGTATTATTCTTAAAATACAACATATTGCCCATGACATTTTTTACATGTTTATAATTCACAATCTTAGATCTATGAACTAAAATAAAATCAGGACTATTAATTGTGTCCATTACTCTACCCATAGGTGCGGAAGAGGTATATCTTGATTTTTCATAACCCATACTCTGATCAATAAAAATATCACAATTATTACCTGCTGCCTTTAAATAAACAATGTCTTCAACATTAATCTTAACTTTTTTATCCTTATCAGGTGCCAATATATATTCTGTTTTTGGAGATTTTTTTTTGCTTGAAATAGCTTCTAATATAGCGTTTCGTAATTGTAATTGATTTACTGGTTTGGCCAAATTGGATTGTGGCTGAGTTGTTTTAGCTCTGCTAAAGGTAGAAATATCCTGAAGGTCACTTAAATAAATAAATGAAATTCCTTTTTGATGTAACATTTCACCTAATTCTATTCCATCTTTGTCTCCATTTAAATCAATATCAATCAACACAATATCTGGTTGATGTGAGTTAACCAATTCCATTGCACCATCAACCGTATCAGTATCATAGACTTTAGAATAACCCAAATTATTCAACATATCTTTGATGTCCTCTACAACAAAAGCTTCGTTTTCTACAATTAAAATGGTCATATTCTATGGGGTTCAGTATCTTTGATTTATCCTCTCAAATATACAAAAAATGAAAGCACATATTTTAGCCCTTTTCATTTTCTGTTGGATTTTTGGTTTTGGTCAGAAAGGATCAATGTTTAATTCAGAGCAGAAAAAAGCCATTTTATCATATAATAATAGGGATTATGATGGAATGAAATATCATTTAGATGAAGCAGAAAAACATATTAGAGGAGAAGACTCTTTGATTCAAAGAGCACAGTGGTTCAATAATTATGGGGCTTATTATCGAAAAATTGGAGACTATGGTTTAGGTGTTAGTAATTTTCAGGATGCGATAGATGTTTACGATAAAATAGGAGCAGATTCTTCAAAGGCTCAAGCTGAGTATAATTTAGGATTGATTCTAAAAAATTGGGAAATTTATGATCTGGCTATTAATAAATTAGGTAGTGCTTTACTCTATTATGAAAAAGAAGAGAAAAGGAATAAAATTTTTAAAGTCTACTCAGTCATGGGTAATCTCTATAGACAAAAAGGAGACTTTGAACAATCTAAAGATTATCAGTTGAAAGCGTTGGATTTATGCGAATCTTTAGATGATTCATCAAAAGTTTATCATAGTTTGGGTATGCTATATCTTGTAAATAACAAACCTGATGAGGGGATATTTTATTTACGTCAAGAAAGGCGGTTTAAACAAATTTTAGGCAGTGGGTTAGCTGAAAATTCAGCTCAAATTGGAGAATATTTTTTAAAGCAAGATCAACTTGATAGTGCGGAAGTTTATTTTAAGGAATCACTAAACGAACGAAAGCAATTCGGGGTACGTTCAAAACTGGTTCCTGCCTATTTACATATGGGGAACTTATTTTTGGAACGTGAAAACTATAACGAAGCATACAAGTATTTGAATGAAGCTTTTCACATTGCGGATAGTATGAAACTTTATAGTTCACAGGTTAACATTCTGGAAACACAAATAAAAATAGACAAGGAACTTGAAAGAAGAGACAATCAATTACTTAAATATGATCTACTTTTAAAGGTAAAAGAAGAAGCTTGGGGAGAAGAGGAAAGGAAGGCAATGGATAGATTTACAGTTCAATATGATACTTTTTTAAAGGACGAAGAGATAGAGCAAAAAAAGAATCAACTTGCCATTTCAAAGCTTGAAAATGAGAAGTTAGTTTACCGAAATGGTCTTTTATTTGGTGGTATTATTATTGCATTCATTATTGTTGGGGGAATGGTTTGGTTTACAGTTGTTTTGAGGCAGTCTAGACTAGAAATTGCTAATCAGAATACACAATTAAATGAAAATAATCAATTGATCGAAAGTTTACACCGGGAGTTGAGTCACCGTACCAAAAATTATTATCAAATGTTTGCAGGCCTATTAAAGTTTGATTTGAAGTCAACAAATGATCCTAAAATGCAACTCATGTTAAAACATTATATACGGCGTGTAAAAGCCATGTCTGAAATTCACCGATATCTACACAGTGAAAAAACCATTTCGGGTACGGTAAAACTAGATTTATATTTATCCAATTTATTGCAAATTATGGATATGGCTTTAAACACCAGCAACAATAAAGTAAAAATTAAGGAAACATTTACAACCATTGAATACAATTATGATAAGGCATTGCGGTTAGGTTTGGTGATGAATGAAATTGTATCAAATGCCTTAGAACATGGATTTGATACCCAGATAGAAGGTGAAATTCAGTTAGAATTGGTGGAAAAGGGAAATGGTTTAGCCTTAACAATTAGAGATAATGGTAAAGGGTATTATCCTAATTTATTAACTGAGAAAGATTCAACGGGTGGAACTGGAATTATTAAAAACATTTTAAGCAGTGTTAAAGGAACGTTTGAGTACCAAAATCAATCAGAAGGAACGGTAATCCTTATTTCTATTCCCAACTAAAAAGGTGAATACGAAGATCCACCTTTCTCTTGTCAATTAATTTGAAGCTTTAGACCACTATGTTGATGGTAGTGTCGCTTTCTACATCAAAATTACCAGTTTTGGTTGAATTTTGATTGGTTTCAATCACTTCAATAAAATAGGTGTCTGGTAATACAAGCATTTCATACTGTCCATTAGTGTCTGTCGTATCCGTATTCACAAAGGTCGTATCACTCGATTTATACAGATATACTCTTGCATTTGGTACTGGTATACTACTTCCGGTAGTAACTCCTCCCTGAAGAATAACCTCTTCGTCATCATCTCCCTCTTTAGTATGCATTTGAGATGTTGCACTTATTTCTCCTGTTTCATTTGGTTTTATGGTTTCCTTTTGACAAGAAAACATGCCCGCTAAAATCATCAAAGTCATTAAGAAGTGTTTTGTGTGTGTTAATTTTGCATTTTTCATATTATACTGTTTTATTTTTATGTATTCAGGTTCAGCTCTTTTTTGTCTGAAACCATTAAAACAGGAAGAAAAAACTGTTCGCCATGTCATGTCTTCCTATTCCAGACACTTTGAGCAGTAGAAAATGAAGCTAACTTTTGGGTACCATTCTGACCAATTTAATCATGAGTTAAAAGGCATAACCTCGCTTTCGTGATACCAAAAGTATGGCAAGATTTCCATTGAATAAAGGACTGGGAAAACGAGTTCTTCGGGGAGAATCCGCGGAGATATAAAAAATGAATGTAGGTGTCTTTAATTAAGATATGAATTTAGAAAATAGAGTGAGTATTATTCTATTTATTTCTGTTGAAATAAGCTGTAGAAGCCAATGATTAATAATAGTTTAAACGTAAAATTGATAATACATTCAAGCAGTTACTAATACCAGCCATATTTTATTCCAAGGAAACTTCTGTCTTTAGGCTTGCAATTGCAAGCCTTCCAAAAATAATTAATTTTTCTTAAAATAACTATATCAAATCATCATCAAGTATTTCTGAATCACCTTTGGTTTCGGGCCGTTTTGCTTCTTTACGTCCTGACATGCTTTGTTTATAGATCGCAGTTAAGATAAAATATAAAGGAATGATAAATAACAAAGCATTGATTTCAACTTTTCTGTCAGTTGATGCTGAGATTAACTCTGTTAAGACAGCGCCAATAATAATACTTAATAAAATTCTACCTCCTCTAGTTGTCATAATCGATTAACTACTTTCCAATACAAAAATTAGCAAAGATATTACCTAACAATTCGTCATTACTAACAGAACCTGTGATTTCGCCAAGATGATGGAGGGTTTGGCGGATGTCCATGGCTAGGAAATCGCCTGAGATTTGATTTTGTAAGCCACTTTCAACGCGGTTGATGGCTTCTAGGCTTCTTGTGAGCGCGTCGAAATGCCTGATGTTGGTGACAATCGTTTGGTTTTGTGTGTTCACCTCTCCTACTGCCTCTGAGAGCGAATTAATTAGAATATCCTTGTTAGTTTGCAACTTGGCAGATATAAAGACACCCTGATCCAATAAATTGGAATATTTAAAGATGTCCACCTGATCCATTTTATTAAAAACAGGAATTAAGGTTTGAAAGCCCTGAATATTAGCGCCTCTGAATTGACCGATTGTTTTGAGGATGTCCGATTCCCCTGAATCCGTTAAGTCGATCATTAACAATACAATTTGTGCTTTTTTAACTTGCTCAAACGATCGCTTAATGCCTAAATTTTCGATTTCATCTGTGGTCTTTCTAATCCCAGCGGTATCAATGAACCGATACGTGATCCCTTCTATCACAATCTCATCTTCAATAACATCCCGTGTAGTACCTGCAATGTCAGACACAATAGCCCTGTCTTCGTTGAGCAAAGTGTTTAGCAATGTAGACTTTCCCGAATTTGGGGTCCCTACAATGGCAACTGGCACGCCATTTTTGATGACATTCCCTAATTTGAAGGATTCCAACAAATGTTGAATGGCAACTTTTATGGTAGACACTAGATTTTCAAGTTGAGTCCGATCGGCAAACTCGACATCTTCTTCCGAAAAGTCAAGCTCTAACTCTACTAAAGAGGCAAAATCGAGCAACTGTTGACGCAATACCTTAATTTCACCACTAAATCCACCGCGCATTTGATTCATAGCCACCTGGTGCTGTGCCCTTGATGTTGACGAAATCAAATCTGCGACGGCTTCCGTTTGAGATAAATCCATCTTGCCATTCATAAAGGCCCGCATAGAGAATTCTCCAGGCTGAGCCATCCTAGCCCCACTTTTAATCAATAATTCAACAATTTTTTGCTGGATATATACTGAACCATGGCAGGCTATTTCAGCACTATCCTCTCCTGTAAAGGATTTCGGGTTCTTAAAAACAGTGACCAATACTTCGTCTACAATGGTTGAATTATTCATGATTCTACCAAAATGGGCCGTATGCGTTTTTTTGTCATTAAGCGTTTTAGAAAAGACGGACTCCACAATTTTAAATGTATCTTTACCAGATACACGAATTAAAGCGATAGCGCCCATACCAGAGGCTGTTGATAAAGCACAGATGGTATCATTTTGTAGATAATGCATGGAGCACAAATATAGTTTTAATTTTACAAAAAGTCTAGAATTAGAAAATGACGAAACAAAAAATAGGGATTATTGGTTGCGGTTGGCTTGGCAAACCATTGGCTAAACGATTAATTGAGGAAGGATTTACCGTTAGTGGAACCACAAGAACATCTGAAAACCTAGCCTTATTGATCAGTCAAGGGCTTGAGGCTTATCAATTTGATTTAGCTGAACAGAGTGCGCTACCTGAGCTTTTCCTTGATGTAGAACTCTTGATTATAGCCACTCCTCATAAAACGATTGCAGACTATCCTAATCTAATTAGTCAAATCGCGGAAAGCAAGGTTAAGCAAGTCATTTATACCAGCTCAACTTCAGTCTATCAAAGCGGTCTGGCCGTTACTGAAGCTTCAGCAACCAATCCTGAATCTCCTTTGGTCAAAATTGAACAATTGTTCATGTCAAGTCACGGTTTTAAAACTTCAGTTATTCGTTTCGGCGGTTTGATAGGTCCTGGCAGAGATCCTGGTCATTTCTTTAAATCAGGTAAACCCATTCCAAGACCAAACGGTCACGTGAACATGATTCACCTGATGGATTGCATTCAGATTATCTGTAAAATGATTAAAGACAATTATTTTCCAACCATCTTGAACGCTGTTTCACCGAATCACCCGAAGCGAAAAGATTATTACACTAATGCATTTAAGGCGGCAGGCAGGCCAATACCAGAATTTGATGATTCTAGCACCGATCCCGACAAAATTGTCGAAGCTGATTTAGTCAAAAACGGATTAAAGTATCAATTCATTCAAGATAATACAATCATCTATTAAATAGTATTTTATCTATTTTATAAATGAACTCAACATCCATAGCATTTTTTCTGTTTCGGTGATGTAATCACTCATCAGACTTTGCGTCCCTTCATCTTCAGTTTCGCTAGCCAAACTTAAAATTTGACGTTCTTTTTTGATCAAAATACCAAAGTTTTCAATGACGTCCTGAACGGCACTTTCATCAACCGTATCACTCTTTACTGATTGAATAGTGGCTACTGATAAATAATCCTCAAATGTATGTAATGGTGTCCCACCAAGCGTCAGCACACGTTCAGCAATTTCATCCACTTTAATGACGGCATCATTATATAATTCTTCAAACTTTAAATGCAATTCAAAAAACTTTCTACCCGTTATATTCCAGTGAAAGCCTCTTAAATTTTGATAAAAAATTTGATAATTGGCTAATAAGTCATTTAATTCGACAGCTAAAACTTCCGATTTCTTTTGGTCTAATCCTATTATATTTTTCATTTTGTCGGTTTTTAATTATAGCACAAATCTACTAAGCCATTGATTAATGATCAAATAGATAGTTTTAATAGAGTTATAGATAGAAACTATTAAAATAAATAATCAATATATTTAAACTATAAATATACTTCGGAATAATCCAGCCAACGCCAGTTAAATAGGCAGATGGCACTGTCAATGTCAAAATGTGAATAAAAAGAAAAAAAAACTTTGGTATAACCAAACCAAACCTATATTTTTGAAGTCCAAAAAAAATTGAAATAACATGTCAGTATTAGTCAATAAAGATTCAAAAGTAATTGTTCAAGGATTTACCGGAGGAGAAGGCACATTCCATGCCACTCAAATGATTGAATTTGGTACAAATGTCGTTGGAGGTGTGACGCCAGGAAAAGGTGGACAAACCCATTTAGACCGACCAGTTTTTAACTCTGTTTCAGAAGCAGTTGCTAAAACAGGTGCTGATGTCAGTATTATATTTGTGCCACCTGCCTTTGCTGCAGATGCTATAATGGAAGCTGCCAATGCAGGAATTAAGGTCATTATTGCGATTACTGAAGGTATTCCGGTAAAAGACATGATTATCGCGAAGGAATATATTTCACAATACAATTGCACTTTAATTGGTCCTAACTGTCCAGGCGTGATTACAGCGGATGGCGCTAAAGTTGGTATTATGCCAGGTTTTATTTTTAAGAAAGGTAAAATTGGTATCGTTTCTAAATCAGGAACATTAACCTATGAAGCGGCTGACCAGGTTGTGAAAGCTGGAATGGGTGTGACAACTGCTATTGGCATTGGTGGAGATCCAATTATTGGTACAACCACAAAAGAAGCGGTTCAATTATTAATGGCTGATGATGAAACAGAAGGTATTGTGATGATTGGAGAAATTGGTGGAAATCTTGAGGCTGAAGCAGCTGCATGGATTAAAAGTAATGGCACGAAACCAGTTGTTGGCTTTATCGCAGGTGTAACTGCTCCAGCTGGTAGAACCATGGGACATGCTGGTGCTATTGTTGGTGGTGAAGATGATACCGCCGAAGCTAAAAAACGAATTTTAAGAGAAAATGGGGTTCACGTGGTTGATTCGCCTGCTGAAATTGGTAAAAAAATGGCAGAAGTTTTAGGGGTTACAGCCTAAGCATACACTGTTTAAAAAATACAAAAGCCGTTCTAGATCGCATCTGGAACGGCTTTTTTTATACCTTTTTTCTATTAATCCTGCACTCTATTGATCTTGTGCTTTTAAGGCTTGATCTCTTTCAATCCTGTCAATTCTATTCCTTAAGATATTGGCATAGTTCATGGCTTCCTTTATGTTATAGTCGGAATACGCCTTTTTAGCCCATTCGTAAGCTTTATACACATCACCATTGATTTCTTCCCAAATGGCCATATTATAAGTTGCGCGGCCGGCCACTTTGCGTTTAGCGGCTTTGGTATCTTCCAACCAAAGTTTAGATGCACCCTCCCAATCCCCTACTTCAGACCTTCTTTTAGCCATTTTTAAATTCCGACTGCCTTTATTGAAATAAGATCGCCAAACTCTAAACGATTGTGGACTAATTCTACCAGCGTAACTCCTACCCAAATCATGACTAATCTGCTTAATGGCTTGTGTTCTATTTAAAATGGTCGCTAACGCCTTTGCAGGTGTAATGCCTGTTCCTCTTAACACCACCTGATCAAACAATACCTGCTCATCTCTGATTATTTTATTCAGCGGATCATAGATTCGCCACCCAGTTTTTATTATCGTGGTGACTTCTGCCGTATGCTGTAATAAAGGAATGGTTCCCAGTGGCGTTACTTTTTCAACCTTTTGCGTTGAGTAGTTTATTTTACTATCGGTGTCAAATGTTTCCAATACAAATAACAGCTGAACATCTGCTTTTTGGCACAGAACGTCAACTTCTTGCCAAGGTATAGCTGCTGGAAAGGCATCTACTCCACCATTTTCTACGGTCATGCTATCCAATAGGGTAGTTTTAACAAACCGTTGCGTGGCTGACAATTCGTCAAACATTCCCAAGACCGCTTGAGTTGAGCCTTCCCGATCCAAATTACCTTCTAAGGTCAATGCATTTTCTAAAATATCTATCACTTGAGATGATGACGCAGCAAATGATCTATTCACCACCCCCACTTTGAGATAATCTTTTTCAATAAATACTGGTGCTGGCTCATGAACTGTCAAATAAACTCTTTGTTTACAACTTACTAGTGCCAAAACGGCTAACATTATGTATAACTTCTTCATACGGTTCTATTTTAATCTGATAAGGGTATTTCCAAAAATCACACCAAACACAAATTTGATATCAAAACCTAAGGTATCAAATTATTTTTGAATAGCATCAATTGGTTAGAATGGGTTCAATTTACATTAATTCTGACCTGATTTTTAGCATAGCTTTGCAATTATTAACCTTTCTTTAACGAATTTACAAGCAAAGATTTGTAATTTTAGGCTTATTGTTAACCTAATTTATTTGAACAAGATTTAAACCTATCGTTAAAACTCTTGTCTAAGTGCTCAACTAGACTTACTATGAAAAATATATTACTATTACTCGCTATTGGAATGACCAGTCAATTATTTGGTCAATTATCTGGTGAAATCAAATACAAGACAAAGATAAACATGCACAAAAACCTACCTGATACTGAGCGTGGGGAGATGATGCGGTCTTTTATTCCAGAATTTATGGAATTTGAAAATCAACTCCTGTTTACTGATCATGAAACCTTGTATTCTAATGTTCAGGAGGAAGAAGATGAAACCGCTAATTTTGAAAATGAAGGAAAAGGCCATAGGTTTATGATGAAGCGGATGGCACCAGCAAGTGATATCGTTTATACCAATACTCAAAAAAGTCAAGTGATTCAGAAAAAGGAATTTATGGATAAAGTCTTTTTAATTAAAGACTCTCTTGATCTGTCAAGATGGAAATTAACTGGGGAATCGAAAGAAGTTTCAGGAATGAGTTGCATGAAGGCTGAATCCATACCAACAGAATCAGACACCAATAAAGTGGTTGTATGGTTTACCCCAGAAATACAAGTTTCGTCTGGACCTGGAGGTTATGGTGGACTGCCTGGCTTAATCGTTTTTGTTGACATCAATGATGGACATACTCAAATTTCACTGTCAAGTATTGTGATGAGAGACGTCACAACAGAAGAAATCAGTGAGCCTAAAAAAGGAAAAGTAGTCACACAAGAGGAGTTTGATGACATGAGGCGAAAAAAGATGGAGCAACAGAAAAAACAATGGGAAGCCAGCGGTAAAGGCGGACCTCATCATGTTATTATCAAACATTAACCCATTGATCATGAGGATTCTTTTCAGCCTATTACTTTGCATGTGCACCATGCATTCTGCCTATAGTCAATCAATCAAAATTACAGGAAAAATTTTATCACATGAAAATGAGATCATTGCTGGCTCATCTGTGATGCTAGTTGGGGCGCAAGATTCTATTCTTAAAACGTATTCGATTACCAATAAAGAAGGCAGCTTTACCCTTAATTACATTAAACAGGGAGAGTATGTATTAAAAGTATCTTTCTTCGGTTATAAACCTTATGAACAATTGATTACGGTTTCGGATACCGATTCAAATATGGATTTAGGTAATGTTTTGCTGCAACCTAAACAATTAAATGTGGTTGAAGTTGAAGGTCAGTTTATTCCCATTCAAATTAAAGGAGACACCATTGAATATGATTCAAGGGCCTTTGAGGTTAAAGAACATGAGGTAGTTGAAGACTTACTGAGACAGTTGCCAGGTGTTGAAGTTGATGAAAATGGAACCATCAAAGTACAAGGAGAAGAAGTGGAACAGGTATTGGTTGATGGTGAGAAGTTTTTCGGAAACGACCCAACTATTGCGACAAAAAACTTGCCTGCAAAGTCAGTTTCAAAAATTCAAGTATTCGATAAAAAATCAGAAATGTCAGAATTTACTGGTGTGGAAGATGGCAGTGAATCCCCTACTATTAACTTAAAGCTAAAAGAAGACCACAAAAAAGGTTATTTTGGAAATATTGACTTAGCAGGAGGTTCTGAATTTCCAACAAATGATCTCTTACGCTATAAGTCAAAAGCCAATGTTCATTATTTTAAGGATAAAATCCAATTCTCTGTTATAGGGATGTCTAATAACATTAATGAAACTGGGTTTACATTTTCTGACTATGCCAATTTTATGGGTGGTGTTCAAAATATGATGAGAGGCGGTGGTATGAATTTTAATACATCTGGCCTAAACATTAACGGAGGTGGCGCTGAAACTGGGTTTTTAAACACCCATGCAACTGGTGTAAATTTTAATTACACGCCTACTAAGCAAACAACTGTCTCCTCCTCATTCTTTCTTAACAATTTTGACAGAACGTATAATAAAGTGTTAGAACGCGAAACCTATTTTACTGATTCTACGCTATATACTGACGAAACAGTTGACCAAAACACGAATGCACTTAACAATCAAGGCAATATCCATTTGGAACAAAGATTCGATTCAACCCATTTCTTTAACCTTGATTTATCTGGAAGCTGGGGCACAACTGATTATATTAACACGAATGTGACCTCAAACCTTGACAGGGCTGGTAATGTAGCCAGTGATTTTAATACTAATCTTCTACAAGAAGATCTTCAATACAACTATTCGATTGATGCAGACTACCGAAAGAAGTTTGCTAAACCAGGCCGAAACACAGGAGGTGGAATAAGTTACGCGATCACAAATTCTGATGTATCCACAGCCTTAAATTATTTAAATACGCTTTATCAAAATGGTGTTTCCAATGCATTCTTGATTGATCAAGATCAATTCAGTTTGCAAACAACGGCTAATATGTCGGCTAATTGGATGTGGTCGGAACCGATTACAAAAAACCAATTATTGCAGTTGGAAGTTGAAGCCTTAAATGATATGGAGAGTCGAGATAAATCTGTATTTGACCTAGTCGGTGAGAATTCTGTTTTAAATGACCTCTTATCCGCCTCCGGAGATTATACTAAACTAAGAACGAATGCCCAATTAAGTCATAAACTCATTAAAAAGAACTTTAACAGTACCCTAAGTTTAAAATACCAACACTTAACACTTTCCGGTGCGCAAATTTTTACTGAGCCTAAAGTATTTGATTTTATATTGCCAAGTTTGGAATCAAGATGGGATGTCAACAAAAAAAGTAATTTGAGATTAAAATACAGCACGTCGAATTCTGCACCAACACTTAATCAATTACAACCACTTCCAAATAACACTAACCCGTCAGAAATTGTTTTGGGTAATACAGATTTAATTCCAGAATATAAGCATAGCTTAAACTTGAGGTTTAGAAGTTATAACCAGTATAACTTTACATTTTTTATGGCCTCTTTAACTGGTAATTATACTTTGAACAATATTGCCTATTCTCAAAACTTGAATCAGTTTTTTGTCAAAGAAATCATTCCTCAAAATCTAGGTGATGAGAAAAGTGTCAACTCCTATCTCGTCTATGGCACGTCGATACACCCACTTAAAACTAAATTTCATTTGTCTAATTCTTCTTCAATATCAAACGGATTGGTCAATTTAAATGGGATTCAAGACCAGTACACTAACTACACTTTAAACCCTTCTCTGTCAATAGAAAATATTGGTAAAAAAATATTTGATTTAAGAGGCGAATTGGCTTACAATTATTCAATTAATCAATACCGTGATAATGATGCATTTAATAACAGTTATCAAAACTGGAATTATTACTTAGGCGCTTCAGTAAATTTATCTGATAGATGGGAATTTAACGTTAATGCCAAACATTATTTTTATCCAGATTTTGAAACCAACAGTGAATTGTTATTGTTGAATTTTAATATTGCTTGTAATTTCTTAGAATCTAGAAAGCTTCAAATCTATTTATCTGGAAACGATTTATTAAATCAAAACACAGGTATTAATCAATACTATTTACAAAACATCTACGAGCAGGAAACAACTCAAACCTTAGGTAGGTATGGTTTAATTGGTTTAAAATATTCTTTTGAAAAATTGGGAGGTAAGTAATTAAACGCGTCAGTTTCCTCATTAAAAAAGGAAAATATAAGTCGTAGAATTTCAAGCTCTAACGACTTGATATTTGGAGATAATTATGTCATGGATTATTTCTAATTAAGGAATAATCAATATCTTAGGAGAACTTAATCAAATAAGGTATAATATTATTGACAAAATAAGGTTATACCTTAACCCAAGGTAATTTTTATAAAACATGGTAAACCGGTTTTTGACTGTTCTATTTCTGATGCTTACGTTAGCGTTTACAACTGCTAGTTATGGTCAGACTGTTAAAATTTACGGCAATGTTTTTTCACCGGAACAAGAAGGAATTGTTGGTGTGTCAGTCATGTTGCTTGGCGCGCAAGATTCAATTATGAAAACTTATGCCGTAACCGATAAGGAAGGAAATTTTGAGTTAAATAAAGTAAAAGCAGGTGATTATTTCCTCAAGATGTCTTTTCTAGGCTATCTCCCCTATGAACAAGGCATTGTTGTCAAAGAAAATTCGACTGATATTAATTTAGGTCAAGTTCAATTGAAGCCAAAATTATTAGACGAAGTAGTGATTCAAGGACAATATATTCCCATTCAATTTAAAGGCGACTCTGTTGTATATGACCCAAAAGCATTTGAAATTAAAAATCACGACTTGATCGAGGATTTACTGAAACAATTACCAGGTGTTGAAGTACAAACTGACGGAACTATTTTATTCCAAGGAAAAAAAGTAGACCAAGTTTTAATAGACGGAGAAGAATTCTTTAGCAATGATCCTAAAATTGCATCCAAAAATTTATCTGCTAAATCAGTAGAAAAGATTCAAATTTTCGATAAAAAATCGGATTTATCAAATTTTACAGGCATTGATGATGACGCTGAAGAATCATTGACCATTAATTTGAAATTAAAAGAAGAATACAAAAAGGGCTACTTTGGCAGCATTCTGGTTGCCACAGGACTAGACTACCCTATTAGCGATCCTGCGAGACATAAAATCAAAGGTAATTTCAACTATTTCAGAGATAATTGGGGATTCTCAGTCCTTGGTATGACGAATAATATTAATGAAACCAGTTTTAGTTTAGGTGATAATTCAAATCTTATTGGAGATATAAATAATTATTCAGGAACAGGCAATTCATCTGCTGGATTAATGAGCAATCAAGGCACTGGGTTTCACTTTAAATTCAATCCCTCTTCTAAAACATCATTTAACTCGTCCTATTTTATCAAACAAAATACAAATATGTTCAATAGGTCAGTTGAAAGAGAAACCTATTTCATTGACTCTGTACTTTATACAACAGAGAATCAAATTCAAAATAGTGGTTTATATGATCATAATTTTAATCTATACTTAAGACAAGTTTTGGACTCTTCTCATTTTATCAGTTTAAGTGGTTATCTGCAATGGAGTAACTCGGGAAATGATAATGGCAATACAATTGAGAATTTTGATCAAAACAACACCATTGCCAGTCGCTTCATAACTGATTTTAAAGAAGACATTCATCACCTCAATGGCACTGTTGATTTAAACTACAGGAAAAAATTTGACAAAACGGGTAGAAATACAGGTGTTTCACTAGGTTATAGGCGATCAGAAAATGACAATGAAACCAATTTGAATTATATCAATTCGCTTCTTCTTGAAGGGGTTCTGACTGATTTTTTTACTGATCAAGCTCAAACGACTTCCCTAAACAGCACTTTTGTTTCTGCGAAATGGGTGTGGGCTGAACCCATTAATGAAAATCATAGCATGCAATTTGGCTTAACGCAAACGGTTAATGTTGACGACAGGAATAAAACAGTTTTGGACAGTATTGGAGGTTTAGCCATTTTAAATGACACATTATCTGCATTTGGAGATTATCAGCAGCTTAATTCAGCATTCGAAATCAATTATAAGTTCGAATATAAGGAGCTAAAAACGAGTATTGGAGGTAATTACGAACACCTTAAACTATCTGGTAATCAAATTTTTGAGCAGCCTAAACAATATGATTTTATTTTGCCGAAAATCACAATCAAATGGAAAAAAAATTTAAAAACAAAAGTTAGATTAAGCTATCGTACAAATTACAATGCACCTTCCTTAAATCAACTCCAACCATTACCTAACAATACTAATCCTTCTCAAATTGTATTTGGAAATCCAGATCTGATCCCAGAATTCAGTCATAATATTAGATTATCATATAGAACTTATGATAGTAATAATTTGAGCTTTTTTATGCTATCTCTCTCTGGAAACCTTGTTAATGATAATATTGTTAATTCCCAAAAAATCAACGCCAACTATGTGAAGGAGATTAAACCAGAAAATACTGGTTCAGAAAGAAGTCTAAACCTCAATCTAAACTATGGTGCGCCGATTGAGCCTTTACATTTGAAATTGAATTTTTCTAATTCAGCTAGAGTTTCCAATGGTATTGTCAACTTAAATGATACGCAAGATAATTATACGAGCTACAATTTTACGCCATCATTATCAATTGAAAATATAACTAAAACGGCATTTGATCTTAAATCTGGTCTAACTTATAATTACGCCATTAATGAATATAAAACCAACCAGTCTTTTAATAATACATTCAGTAGTTTACGCTATTATGGTACAGCAACAATAAAAATAAAAGATCGATTAGTTGTTAATTTTAGTGGGAACCATACCCTATTCTCAGGGCTAAACACAAGTAATCAAATCTTATTGTTAAACTTTCACATGGGGTTAAACTTAACCTCATCAAGAAAGCTACAAGTTTATGTAAGTCTCAAAGATTTACTTAATCAAAACAAGGGAATCAATCAAAACTATCAACAAAATGTGTTTGAACAATCCTCCACTCAGGCATTGGGTAGATACGGAATGATTGGTCTTAAGTGGGCTTTTATTAAATAAGAAACCGGTGCGATTTTTAGTAAATCGTAGCCGACAACTGATTTAATTTTAGACAAACCGACAAATTTTCTTAAGTTTATTTTGCGTCTTTTTCAAAATAATTCGTCTGATAAAAGAAATACTAATGAGTACACAAATAATCTGGCAAAAATTTAGCGAACAACTCCTTGGTTTTATTAAAGCACGGGTTAATAATAATATGGAAGCAGAGGACATATTACAAGATGTTTTTGTCAAAATTCATTTAAATCTTCATAAGATCAAAGAAAAACAAAAACTGACCAGTTGGTTATATCAAATTACAAGAAATGCCATCATTGATTATTACCGATCCAAAAAACAATTCGATTCTTTAGACAAACTTTCTGGTTTAACTGAAATAGAAGAAACAGCCTTGAATCAACAATTCACGAAGTGCATGATTCCTTTTATCAATCAATTGCCAGATAAATATCGTGAAGTTATCAACGCCACGGCATTAGGTCAAATGAGTCAAAAGGATTTTGCTGCCAAAGAAGGTATTTCCTATTCTGCCGCAAAGTCAAGAGTGCAAAGGGCAAGGGCTGAACTCAGAAAACTGGTATATCAATGTTGTGCGCTTGAATCTGATCAGTATGGCAATATTATAGATGCCAATAAAGAGGACTGCAAATGCTAATTGTTAAATTAATTTGCGTCTTTTTTTAATCATTCCGTCTCTAAAGTTGACAAATGAATTATTAATCAATTAAAAAAATCAACATGGAAAATAATGAAAACTGTTGTACAAATCAAGCTAACAATTGCACCTGTCAATGCCAGTGTAATTGTACAACTAGCACAAGTAACTGTTGTTAACAAAATAACAGAATGAAATGAGCAGATTGTTATAGTGACAATCTGCTTTTTTTGTGCATAAAGGCAACCCTTCTATTTTTTTTAGGGTTTTAAAAGAAAGACTATGAAAAAGACATATTTATACACGACGTTGTGCTTTGCCCTAATCCTAGTGGCTTGCCAAAAAGAAACAATTGAGCCTAATAAAGGATCAAGTCAAACAAACGTAACCGCTAATATTCATACCCCTGGAAATTCGGCTAATCAACCTCAAGGGGAAACATTTGCTTCTTTAGCCGCTTATCTTAACTCAAAAACAGTAAACGCTGAAACCTTCTCAATTAACGCAGGAAGTCCGTCTACTTTAAATACAGCTAAGGGATCGGTACTTTATATCCCAGCAAATGCTTTTATCGATCAAGCTGGTAATTTAGTGACTGGCAATGTTGATATCAAAATCAAAGAAATATTTTCAACAGCAGACATCATGTTCTCAGAAGTTTATCCTGTAGCCTTTAATAATGTTTTGAATTCAGGAGGAGAATATTTTCTTGAGGCAAGACAAAACAATACTGTTTTAAGGGTTGATAACGGTGCATTTATCAATCTTGAAATTCCTGCGCAAGCCTTAGATCCAAATATGGAACTGTTTTTTGGTGGAGCTGATGAAAACGCAGCTGTGAATTGGGAACCTGTTGATTCTGCTCAAAATGGCGCAAATAATGGTAATGTAAATGGCTTTACATTCAATACATCAAATAATGCTTACAATATCATTCTAGATTCATTATGCTGGGGTAATATAGACGCTTTTATGTGGAACGTCACCTATTTTGACTGTAGTTTTAACCTTACTGGTTTATCTAACCTTGACAATTCAAATACAACAGCATTTGCAGTGTTTAAAGATGAGAATACAGTATGGCCAGTTGGAACGGCTTCTTGGGGTGGTATTAGTGGTAATTTAATTACAGAATCTCATTTAGCAGATATTGACATGAACATTGTTGTTATATCAGTAGTTGACGAACAGCTATATTATGGTTTACTAGATGTTATACCAGCAGATAACCAAACTTATGATATTCCAATGATCTCTACAACATCTGAAAATTTAGATAATATTATTAGTAGTTTACCTTGATCCAAAATCCAAAGACTAAAAGAACGGAGCGCATTTTTGTGCTCCGTTCTTTTTTTATCTGAAAAAAATAAGGTTTTCGAAAAATTTAACATTCTATTTCCAGTAATAAAAACCACTGCTTTTCTTGAATAATTTTTTAATATTCTTAAATTTGTTATTAAACAAAATTAAGAGAATGGGTAGAGCATTTGAGTTTAGAAAAGGAAGGAAATTAAAGCGTTGGTCAGCTATGTCAAAGGCCTTCACAAGAATCGGCAAGGATATCGTCATGGCTGTAAAAGAAGGCGGTCCCGATCCTGATGCTAACGCCAGGCTGAGAGCCATCATTCAAAATGCTAAGGCAGTCAATATGCCTAAAGACAATGTAACGCGTGCGATTAAAAAAGCAAGTGATAAAGACACGTCTAACTACAAAGAAGTTCTGTTTGAAGGTTATGCAGCACATGGCATTGCTGTTTTGGTAGAAACTGCGACTGATAATAATAACCGAACTGTTGCCAATATAAGAAGTCATTTTAATAAATGTAATGGTAGCATGGGCACACAAGGTTCGGTTGAATTTATGTTTGACCACACTTGTAATTTTACCATTAACAAAGATGGCTTAGATGCTGAGGAAATAGAACTAGAATTCATTGACCATGGTGCTGAAGAAGTATTCGAAGATGAAGAAGGGATCATCATTTATGGTGCTTTTAATAGTTTTGGAGATATTCAAAAAGAATTGGAAAACAGAGAAATTGAAATTATTTCATCTGAATTTGAGCGCATCCCTCAGGTTACAAAAGAACTTAATGAGGAAGAAAAAGCAGATGTTGAAAAATTACTGGAGCGATTAGAAGAGGACGAAGACGTCAATAACGTTTTCCATAATATGGCCGAATAATGGGAAAACATGTTATTATTACTGGAGCAACCAGTGGGTTCGGGAAGGCTGCCGCAAAACAATTTGCAATTAATGGTCACCATGTCATCATTACTGGAAGGCGTCAAGATCGTTTAAGCCAATTAAAATCAGAATTAGAACAGTTTGGTGTCAAAGTATTGGACTTATGTTTTGACGTTAGAGATAAATCTCAAGTGGAGACTGCATTTGCAAATTTGCCAGAAGATTGGCAAACCATTGATATCTTAGTCAACAATGCTGGTTTAGCTAGTGGTTTTGGCCAAATACAAAACGGTGATTTAGAAGATTGGGACAAAATGATTGACACAAATGTGAAAGGTCTGCTTTATGTTTCAAAAGCCGTTTTACCTTTCATTAAAAACAGCCAAGCTGGTCATATTATCAATATTGGTTCAACTGCCGGTAAAGAGGTTTATGTAAATGGTAACGTCTACTGTGCAAGCAAACATGCTGTAGATGCCATTTCAAAGGCCATGAGAGTAGATTTATTAGAAGATGGTATCAAAGTGACCCAGATCTGTCCAGGCATGGCAGAAACGGAGTTTTCTGTGGTTCGTTTTCATGGGGATCAGGATAAAGCTGATAAGGTATATAATGGATTTGAACCCATGACCGCTGAAGATATTGCTGAAATTATTTATTATACCACTACTCTCCCACCTCACTTGTGTATTAATGATTTGGTAGTGACTGCTACCGCTCAAGCGAATAGCTTTTATACGTTCAGAAAATAAGATAGTAAACAAAAATTACCAGCAAGCAAACATATACTTACTGGTAATTGGCAATTGTATTTCTCTAACTTCTATGACTTAATTTTGACATAACACGCTGAAGCCCATTCTATATAATAAGATGTTCCTGCAATTGGAGTAAACGTTGATCCAATAGTACAGTCAACAGGCGTAGCGAAGGGACTATGAACATTGGTTGAACTTCCACCAGTAGGTGTAATTGTTAATCCAAACCATTCGTCACTTGCAGTAGCGTCAGTGAAATCTGTTGTTGATGGAAAAGCAGGGATAAAATCCATCTCAGCTGAAGCACTTCCACAACCACCTGACACACTGCCGTATCCAGCAGTAACGTCAAATGTACCCGCTGTTGTATTTTTAACTTTTAAAGTTGGACACTGTCCATAAACTAAAGCTGTGCCTAAAATTAAGGCAAATGTTAAAATAATTTTTTTCATGATATATGTTTTTAATGATTTCAACTAATATACCTCATGACCAATAACTTAATGTCCTGAAATCATAGAAAGTTAAAGAATTGGGGCATTTTTAGGTCAGCCCAGACAATCACTTGATTGATAAAGATCGTTCTAAAATTGTGATAACAATTTATCCTCGCTATCTGGCAGATCATAGGCATCTGCCTCTGTTAAATGACCATCCTGATCACTTACCCTAGTTAGTTTTTTACCTTGTCGAAAAACTAGCTGAAGACCATTCGCTTTGTCCCATTCACATTCACAACTCAAAATCACATAAATATCCTTGTCATTAGTAGGACGCCGATCGACAAAAATTGCTGTAGGATAGATAAAATTCCAAATACTTAACGGTTGAGCACCTTTCATTTTTTCAGGAATATCAGCTTCGGTAACATAAGAACAATATTCGACAAAATTCTCAAATAGATGCTGCGCGATCTGAAGTTTATAAAAACTATTGAGTTTCAGAAAATGAGTGAGGGCTTGATCAGCTTCCATTATAAATTTTTGATCTTCTTCAGGATTAAGATTGATAAACGAAACAGGCAAAGTTTGATCAATCAATTGAAGTTTAACGGGAGAACCATGCCACCAGTCTTTAATTGTATCGTTCTGATTAAGGACTCCAATTTGTTTTGATTCAATTGTTTTCATGCTTTTTATCAATTTTCAATTGCAGATTCTACAAGCCTAACATTCTTCAACACTCCATGCTTCAGGCTTAGCTACAAACCAAGCCTTGACTTTTGGCCAAATCATTCCAAAAACTTCCGACTGACGGTACTGGTTTAAATCGGCTTCAGAATTCCAAGAACTATAGGTAAAGAAAACACCTGTCTCTCCTACCTGCTTTAATAATTTAACGCCGTTACATCCTGGCTGACTCGCCACTTGATTTTGAATCTTTGTGAAAAAAATCTCGAATTCCTCAGCGTAATCCTGCTGAAAAGACATTTTGACAATTCTAGTAATTCCCATAGGTTTTTAATCAGATAAACGATTACTTATTCTAGGTAATTTTCCAATGAGGTCGGAGGCAATCATACCCAAAGGACCATCATTATCATCTCTAACCAAATCACCAGCATGACCATGAATTAACATGCCATATTGGGCAGCTAGTTTAGGCTCATAACCTTGCGCCAATAAAGCCCCAATAATCCCTGTTAATACATCCCCAGTACCAGCTACAGCCATACCTTCATTTCCAGTGGAATTGATATAAACATACCCATAAGGTGTTGTCAACTTTGAATAAGCCCCTTTTTGAATGATAAATACCTCTTGTTCTATTGACACCCCTAACTGTCGGTTAAGGAACGATTCCTCCGTATCAACTGGTCCAATCAACCGTTCCAATTCTTTAGTATGTGGTGTTAAAATAGAGTCTGCCGGAATTCGTTCTAACCAATCATTATCAGCAATTATATTTAAAGCATCTGCATCCAATACTAATGGGAGTCCAGCGTTAAGAGCCATGTCTAATAATGCTTCTGCTTTATCAGATTTTCCAAGCCCTGGCCCAATCGCAATGGCTTCAGTTTTTTCTGGTATAATTAGATCACTATCATTAATATATATCGCTTCATTTAATTCTTTAATTGAATTAAAAATAGCTTCACTTGACATCATTACAAATAAGTAACCACATCCTGTTCGATAAGCGGCTTTAGCTGATAAAATAGCTGCTCCATACATTTGGTCCATCCCCCCAATCACCATCAAATGTCCGTTTTTTCCTTTATGAGAAAATTGATCTCTAGCTTTTAAACTAACCTCTTCTAAATTCAATAAGTAGAAATTATTGGCAGCATAAAAATCTGATTTTAATTCAATATCAAGCACAGAAAATTTCCCGATAAAGGATCTATATTTTGAAAAAAAGAAAACACGCTTAGGAATCTGAAATGTTAAGGTTTCATCTGCTTTAACGACATAATTTAAAGCATTGACTGAATTGTCATCACAAAATAACCCAGAAGGCAGATCAATAGCTATAACTGGTTGCTTTAGTTGATTAATTTGTTCCACAATATCACCAAGCCAACCACTTTCAATCGGTCGATTTAGTCCTGACCCAAAAATAGCATCAAGGACAATATCCTCATTTGTCACATCCTTATCAGTTCCAGACCAAATTTCTGTTAAGCCAATATCTTTGGGTAATCGGTCTAAATTAGCGGAATAATCAATTGTATAATCTGTCGATACTTTAAGAATACAAACTTTAACCGCCTTGCCTCTATCTCTTAATTGCCGAGCAATTGCAAGACCATCTCCTCCGTTATTACCGGTTCCGCAATAGATTTTACAAGATTTAAACTCATAATTAGCAATCAAATATCTTGTACATTCCAACGCGGCACGCTCCATTAAATCAATCGAAGAAACGGGCTCATTTTTGATGGTGTATTCATCCCATGATTTAATTTGTTCAGCGGCGTAAATTGATAACGACATATTCCAAATTTAATTGAAACGATAAAACCTACGGCATTTTTTCTTAAAAAATTACAATCAAGATTGTTTTATTGTAAAGATTAACAACACATCACCTTGTTTGAAACCAAACAAAAAAACTTATAAATGAGAGACTTAAAAGTCAAACAAAAACAAAAGCATCAACATTAATTGAGCACTAACTTAGACCTGAAAATTTTAGCATGAGACTCAATATGAACAAAAACTAAACCTTTGATCGCAGAATTTAAGTCTAATATCAAACTTCCACCATGAACACTCAATTGATATGAAATTTCTCTTCCAGTTGCATCAAATAGTTTAACTTCAAACTCAGTTAAATTTTCATCTAGATCAATATAAATAGTACCTTGGCTGGGATTTGGATATACTTTTACTTTAAAATCACCCTCTTGGTTTACGGCTAAATCTCCAGTAAATGAGGTAATTGCAGTATTTGTTGTTGTATTAATCGTATTAAAACTAACTTCTGCTCTATTTTTGATTTCAGTACCTGAAGGTAAATTAGATTTTGGTTTTATCCTATACTGGATATAGCCTTTTGATTTCATTTCATTTGAAGCTTGGTCAATCAACATGGCATCTGGCATATAAACCGATAATTTACGATCAAAAATCCATAGATCATACCTAAACTGATGTGAATACCCAATAATTTCAAAAGTCTCTAAATCCAAATGTGAGGACAACGTATCTTCAATTCTAATATTGTTAATGGTATCATTACCTGTATTTTGGAATTGAATTGTATAAGTAATCCAATCTTGATAATCTGGCCAAACTCTAGTCGGATATGCGGTTTTCATAATTGGATTTTGATACTCGTAGACTTCATAGCAATAGTCAAAATCATTATTTTCGGGTGTATGATCTCCCGAAATGGGATCAATCATTATGTTAACGCAAATTGAATCTCGAAGTTGAGCACCAGCGCCCACCTCGAATATTAGTTTAAAATCACTAAACATGTCAACTAAACCAAAATCTGAAATAGCAAATGAATATAGATTACCTGAAACTATTGGTGCAATAGAACCAATTTCAGGGCCAATATAGGTTACTGGTCCATCAACTTGAATAGTTATGGTTCCACTTATACCATCAGCGCAATTCAAGGTCTCATTATACCAATCTGACAAATCACCTGCTTGTATTGACAAAACATGCTCCTCTCCTGCGGCTACAGCTCCAATTGGAGATATGGACTTAACGCCAACGTCGTAACCAGGCTTACAATCAACCAAAAAGTTAATATGGTCAATGATTGAATCTGTTACGGTAAGTATTACCGAAGTATCAACACCTGGATATAAACAATTAACGCGATAAGGCTTATTGACCGTATCCAATTGTAAAATATGAACGCCCGAGGTAAAATAGATATTATAACCTCCATATAGTCCAGAATTAGTTAATTTTTCAAGATCTCCCAATACGCCAGTAATTTTAATCGGCATTTGTCTTAAACCTAGATCAGCTTCTTCAAATTGACAATTATTGTTTACATCAAACTTTACGTCACCATACACCCCTTTAGCCAAAGAACAACCGTAGGGATTAATTGCAGAATTACTAAAACTACAATATGGAATCGTATCAAAGTATGGATTATTATCAATAGCTGACACATGGTTTGGAATACATGATATCAGGTTTCCAGCCATTTGAAGCCCATATAAACCATTAGGCAATTCAGGAATACAAGTGATTTGATTATTATTGGCTTTAAGCGTGCCAAGGACACTAGGTAATTCAGGTAACTCAGTTAAATAATTGTCTGAAACATCAATAGTTGAATTAACCTCATTGGGAAAACTAGTAATATAGACCAGTTGACATTCATAAGCATGTACAAAAAACATGGTATCTGGCAAAGCCGGTAAAGTGTCTATTAAATTCACTTGACAGTATAATTTCGTCAGTGAACTTGGCAAAAGAGGTAATTTATTTAGCTGATTATTTGAGCAGTTTAAGAAACCTAATTGAACTGGTAATTCTGGCAATTCAATTAATTGATTATAGGAACAAAGTAAAAAATCAAGTGAGGTTGGCAAAATCGGTAAAGTGTTTAAACTATTGTTATTACACCTCAGGGTCACTAAATTTGGCGGTAGATTCGGCAATGTAACTAAACTATTGTCAGAACAATTTAATTCTTCAAGATCGGAGGGCAAAGTTGGCAATACAGTTAAGTTATTACCTGAACAATTTAATATTTTGAGACTTGGTGGTAAAGCAGGCAAGCTATTAATGGCACCATTTGTACAATTAAGTTCTAATAATCCAGACGGAAGAGTTGATAATACTGAGAAATTATTATTGCCACAGTTCAAGACCTCAAGGTTATCAAAATAGCGAATGCCGTCTAGAGAACCAATCGAAGCAAATGCTACAAAAATGTTCTGTTCGCTAGTAATATCTATACAGGTGGTATCCATTTGATTGCCTGACATACAGGCTGGATAATTTGATTGGAGCCAACTTACAAAATTAGCATCTGGAATAGTAACGTTTTGAGCAATTGATTGTGTTGAGTTGAATAGAATAAACAGACAGAACAACAATTCAGTTAGGCGTTGTTTCATATTTTATATTTTAGCAAGGACAATCAAGCTCTAAAATAAGAAATAATTATTTAACTAACTTATTAATTCACAGTTATTTTAAATCTTAAATCCATTTTCCGTTGTTAAGATCATGATGCTTTAACTTAGTGCAATTATGTACGATTTTTTGAATAGACAAACTATAATTAACTAATTTCTAGCAAACTAAATAATATTAGCTTATATCCAAAACACAATAACTTGTTAAATAGTTGCTTATACGTTTTCATCACCTAAATACTTGCGATATGATCTTCACTAAGTATATTTATATCATCATAAGTTTTTTTTATATTTGAGCCATGGATAAGACAAAGTGGCTCATTGAACAGTTTTTTGAACACATTTCGGACAATAAAAAAGAAAAATTTCAAAAAAACATTCAAAATCGGACACGTCATATCACAGTACTGCTTGAAAACCTATTCCAACCTCACAATGCAAGCGCCGTCCTCAGGTCATGCGATTGCTTTGGAGTTCAAGACATTCACATCATTGAGAATTATAATAAGTATACCACCAACCGAGAAATTGATATGGGGTCGTCTAAATGGTTAAATCTCTACAAATACAATCAAGCTGAACACAATACTGTTGAAGCGATTAACCACCTGAAAAGCAAAGGCTATAAAATTGTAGCTACTACACCGCATACAGATGACTGTACAATTGATGAATTACCAATAGATCAGCCAGTTGCTCTGATGTTCGGAACAGAACTTACTGGTTTAACAGATATTGCATTAGAACACGCAGATGCTTATGTGAAATTGCCTATGTACGGCTTTACAGAAAGTTATAATATCTCGGTAAGCGTAGCTTTAGCTTTATTCAACGTCACAGAACGAATACGTAAAGACAATAATATCAATTGGCGGCTATCAGAAAATGAGCAAGATGAAATTTTATTGGACTGGTCAAAAAAAGTAGTTAAACACTCTAGTAAAGTAGAAGCTATCCTCAATAAAAGATTTGAAAGTGAAACTAACTAAAATGGTTCTTAATTAATTTTATATTTGCTGAAAATGCAAGACCAAGAAGCCAACCGGCAGGAATTATTAAATGCCATCAATTACAGGATGCCCTTTGGCAAATATGAAGGTCAACCGTTATTAACCATTCCAGAACATTATTATGTTTGGTTTGCAAAAAAGGGATTTCCTCAAAATAAATTGGGCAGATATATGCAATTAATGCATGAAATAAAAATTAATGGTCTTGATCAAGGACTTTATCCATTATTAAAAAGATAGTACTTCATTCACCTAGAAACAGGATTAAATATTATTTTTGTGGCTTATAAAGAAAGCAACATGAGTATTATAACAATTGAATATATAGAAAAAGCACTAAATAAGGTTGATGGACTAAGCGAAGATGCTTTGGATAAATTAATTGAAATGTATGCTTTAAAACAAGAAGCCTTGTTAAACTACGTCATGTTGGCTGGCATAGAATATGAAAATGAAGATTTAAACGTATTTTCAATTTATTATTTTGCAGTTGTATTAGAAGCATTTCAGCAGCAAGGTATTGACCTAAAAGAAATTACTGAAGAAGACATAGATGCATTCCAAGATCCTTTTTTACTTACACTTGATGCTATTAATAAAGAAGAAGACTACACTCCCCTTCATGAGTTAGTTAATCAACCAAGCTTATTGCAGTTCATGGTCAATGAAATTGATTCTGAGGATGAAGATGGTGAAGTTTTAGATGAAGAAACAAAAACACAATTATTTATTGTCACATCATCAATGATTGGATTGATGAATGTTGCAGCTCAGAAATAATGTTGACCCCTAAATCAATAGTAGAACAGATGATGGCAAAAGATGCCATGAGTCAGTGGTTAGGCATAGAGATTATTGATGTTACCCCAGGAAATGTTATTATTAGCATGGTGGTGAAACCTGAAATGCTGAATGGTTTTGAAATTGCGCACGGCAGCATAACCTATGCCTTATCTGATAGCTGCCTGGCTTTTTCATCAAATTCACATGGCCAGCAGTCTGTATCAGTTGAAACCTCCATTTCACATTTGGCACCGGTATTTGCTGGAGACAAGTTAACCACTTCAATTGAAGAAATTTCATTAACTAAACGATTTGGGATTTATGCAGTTTCCATTTATAATCAAGATCAAAAATTAGTCTCAACTTTTAAAGGAACTATGTACAGAAAAGACAAAATCTGGAAATAATTACGCTATTGTGTCGTGGCCTTTTTCTTTTCACGCTTATCCTTGCGTTTTTGCCGTTTTAATGCCCTTGCAGCTTTTTTATAACGCTTGCGATTGGTCTTATCAATCTTTTCCTGTTCATTAAGTTCGGATTTCGTTATTATTTTAGGTGTGTCTGAGATAAGTATTTCACCAGTTTCAATCTGCCTAACAATATACTCTAAAACATACTCTTTCTTGGGTACATATTTAGCCTTAATATCCTGATCAAACAGTTGTCCCATGAGGTTAAACATAGCTGCATCTTTAGTTCCTCTGTACTTTTTAATAATCTCATGAACGGTCATATTCGTCTCACGAGAAATCAACTTCATCAATACTTGACCTTCTGATATATAGAGATCTTGTAGCGCATACTTAAAGTCAGATTTTAAGTTCTTGTAAGACAATTTACAAAGCTTCCGTTTAGCTCTTCGTTTTTTAAGTTTAACCATATCATTCTCTAGCTGTGCTAGAACTTCAGCTGCATATAAAGCGTAGGGATAGACTTTAATTACTTTGGGCTTTAAGGTTCTATATTGTTTAAGAAAAACTTTATCAATAACATCTATCGGCGTTTTGTGAATGGCATACAAAGTATCTTCGGTTTGACTAATTCCTATCAAACTAAATATTAAAAAAAGAGCACCTAACCAAGTTTTCATACAACCTAAATTCTCAATACATAACAAATTACAAATATTATTCCAAAAATGATTACATTAGGTCATTCATTTTTTGAAAAACTTTTTGATGAAACACCAGAGCATTATAGCAATCTATATCCTTGTGTGCTGCGCTAGCTCCTGCACAAATGATCCTGCAGACACTAATAAACCAGGTTATGTTTCTGACCGTTTAACCAAAATTGATAATCAAGATGAACTAACAATTAAAAGCCAATTAGACTCCTCTAGCACAGCAACATATATTGAATCAGAAATTAAGGCTGCAACTGATGAAGTTGAAAAAAAATATGGTGAACAGTGGGATTTTTGCGACTGTATCTACAAAACGGATTCAATCAATAGAGCCATTTCAAACAACACACAACTGTCAAATGATGATTTTGACAAATTAATGGCTCGTTTTGAGGCCATTGACAGTGTTTGCAAAATTCTAATTACAGCCCCCAATACTACTCCTGATGAGCGAAAAGCTCATCAACGAAAGGTAGAAAATTGTAAAAACAAGTTCGGCATATAAAAAGCATTTACAACTGAATATGGATATGGTCATCATGCCTTACAGAGCCACAACCATGAAATCTTATTTTATTAGAGGTTAAATTCAATCTTTGTTTAAGGTGCGGTTCAATAAAGATTTTCTTTACATTAGAGTCTGCCACAAATAACCGAATTAGAAATTGAGTTCTTTTATTATCAAAATCAACTAAATCTGATTGAGACTGAGATGTAATCCAACTTAAAATACTGTATTGAAAATAACCATGCGCTCTGCAAAACTCAGGTGTGTTTACCTCTTTGCCTTTTGGCTCTTCAAATACGCCGTAACCTATCCAAGATGGAGAATAATGATTTAAAGCCTCTCCACTCTTCTTTTCATTATAAAAGAATGCTAAATCTAACTTTTTGCCATTGTTATGACTTAAATGAGGTAACATTGGAAAACCATTGATAAACGGAAAGTTAGCATCAAGATAAGTAATAACCGATTCAGGATACGCCATTTGCATACCAGCAGCAGTTTGTTCTAAGGATGACAACAAGTTGGGGGTCACATAATGCCTATTTAATAAACAAGTGGACGTTTAAGGGTTTAATATTATCGCTGGAATAAACAGGCAACGGTACCCTTCCAAAACGTTTGGCAATTGGCGGAATTATTGCCCAAGACACAAAACAATAAACTGCCAAAAATGAAAATGAATTAATCAAAGAAGCAACCCACTTGTTTTTGAATTGTAATCTTAAAAATTTAAATAATGGTATACAAAACAAGTAAATCAAGCCACCAACCTGAGAGACAACAGTTAAAAAGATTACAAAAAAACTGTGTTTAAGTATTTGTTTTGTCATTGATTCAAAGAAAAGTCAATCTTAAAAATTTTATGTCCTTTTCTTTTATTATAAGTCGAGATTTTATTATTCGTTTCACAAAACCAATAATTCGAGACCAAAAAAAGCCATCCCTCAATGGAATGGCTTTAAAAATATATTTAAATCTGTTTATGCTGGAAAGGCAATTACATCTTCTTCGTTCGATTGTTCTGGTTGTATCTTAATAATTCCCTCTCCGCTTAAAGAATCATCACCATTAGCTTTAAATACAACAACTTCAATATCCAATACGGCAAAGCCAGCTTGACCTAAATTGAAATCCTCAGTATAATCAAATACAACTTTTCCTTCAAAATCAGTCCACAATGTATCATCAATAATGATAGTTGGATGAGGATTAATTGAAGGCTCCGGATACAATCTGACCATTGCATTTTCTACGACGTTACCCGCAGTGTCAGTTATGCTAATAATTGCCAAAGTATCTTTTTCTTTATAACAAGAGTTGAAACTCAGTGTTACAATTAATAAAAGGGATGTAAATAATCCAGTTTTTAAAAGAAATCTATTCATAATATTAAATAATTTATCTGTAATTTCGCCTTGCAATTTTACACAAAAAACAAATATATGTTTTTTGATTTGAATTGCCGCTTTATTATATAAACAATTTTTAACCCCATTTAGTTACATTTAATAATGGATTTAAAAGAAAAAATTAAACTTTTAGGACAGGAAGTCGAGGAATTTAAGATTAAATCTGCTGAAGATTTAGAGTCCTTTAGGATAAAATACTTAGGTTCAAAGGGTAATTTAAAATTACTGTACAGTGACCTAAAATCTGTACCTAATGAACTTAAAAGAGATTTTGGACAATTGATTAATAAGCTTAAAAATTCAACTGAATCTAAATTCAATGATTTTAAAGCCTCAGTTGAAACCAAACAAATTGATGATGCCAAAAATAAAATTGACTTAAGTCGACCGGCAGAAGAACATCAATTAGGAGCAAGACATCCTTTGGCTGTAGTTAAAAACGAAATTATTGATATTTTTAAACGGATCGGTTTTACAGTTTCTGAAGGTCCTGAAATTGAAGACGATTGGCATAATTTTTCAGCTTTGAATTTTCCGCCCGAACATCCTGCTAGAGATATGCAAGATACTTTTTTCATTGAAACTGGAGAAAATGAAATGGCTTTGAGAACACATACCTCATCAGTTCAAGTTCGAGTAATGGAAAATGAAAAACCACCAATAAGAACGATTTCACCTGGTCGAGTTTACAGAAATGAGGCTATTTCAGCTCGTGCACACTGTTTTTTCCATCAGGTAGAGGGTTTATATATTGATACAGATGTTTCATTTGCTGATTTAAAACAAACCTTATTATACTTTGCACAAGAAATGTTTGGTGAGAAGACAAAGATCAGATTAAGACCCTCATATTTTCCTTTTACCGAGCCAAGTGCAGAGGTTGATATCTCATGCACAATTTGTAATGCAAAAGGTTGTAATGTTTGCAAGTACACTGGTTGGCTGGAAATTCTTGGTTGTGGAATGGTTGATCCAAATGTATTGGAGGCCGTCAACATTGATTCAAAACAGTATTCTGGATTTGCATTCGGTATGGGAATTGAAAGAATTGCTCAATTAAAATATCGCGTCAATGATTTAAGATTATATTCAGAAAATGATATCCGTTTTTTAAAACAATTTAAATCTGCATATTAGACATGGGACTATTTTCGTTTAACAAACCAGCAAGTAAGATTAATTGGGAGCCATTAACAAACTCTGATCAGCTTACAACAATTAAAGCAGAATCTGAAGAAAAACCTATGATTATCCTTAAACATAGCACACGTTGTTCAATTAGTTTAATGGCAAAATCACGTCTCGACAATAATTGGGATGTTGATGAACAAGACACCAAACTGTACTACCTTGATTTGTTAAGATATAGAGATCTTTCAAATCAAATTGCCAATGACTTTAAAGTTCTCCATGAATCTCCTCAAATACTGATAATAAAAAAAGGACAGTGTACTTATTCTGCTACGCATTCTGCAATTGATGCCAGAACCGTAAAACAAAACTTATGATAAAAGCAGTTATTATTGATGATATACCTGAAGCAATCACAGTCCTATCTGCAGATATTGCGACTTATTGTACAAGCATTGAAATTATTGGAAGTGCAAATGGTGTTGTTAGTGGTGCTAAATTGATTAAAGAATTACAACCCGAACTTGTATTCCTTGATATTCAAATGCCAGATGGTTCAGGATTTGATTTGCTTGAGATATTGGGTGAAACTAATTTTAAATTAATTTTCACGACTGCCTCAGATGAATTTGCCATCAAAGCTTTTAAATTTTCAGCAATTGATTACCTTCTCAAGCCAATTGATCCAGACGATTTAATCAGTGCCGTGCAAAAAATTGAAGCTCAAGTTACACCAACCGCTCGATTGGATTTATTGAAGTCGAATCTAGAAGCTCCAAAAAAAATGGCACTAAACACGGTGGATAGAATTCACATTGTAGATGTTGACAATATCATTCGATTGGAATCTAATATCAATTATACGAAATTCTATTTTAAAGATGGCTCTAAATTATTAGTGACTAAAACATTAAAAGAATTTGACAGGTTATTAAGCGAACATCAGTTTATTCGAGTACATCAATCACATTTAGTAAGCACAGATCAAATCAAGGCATTTTTAAAACAAAGCGGCGAAGTTATTTTAAAAGATGATACAAAAGTACCTGTTTCTACGCGAAAAAAAGCCGTTTTAATGGAAATGATAACAAACTTATGATTCATGATTAAGCCTGAGTTAAAATACATTGTCGTCTTATTTTCAGTCCTATTTTTCATTGGATGTAAGTCAGAACCCAAAACCAATGATAAACCAAGTACCCATAAACCTATCGCCTTGAAATTGATTGCTCCAGAACATGAAGCACAATATGATATTGGTGATGAAATTAACTTTAATATTCAAGTCTTACATCCTGATGAGGTTATTGATTTAACTTTACATGTAAATGATTCTATTTATCAAGAAGATATTAAGCCAGAATCTCAAACCATTAAAATTTCAACTGTTCGCGCAAAAGCAGGCTGGACGACCCTTTTCCTGACTTATAAAGATAGTAATGGAAATCAAAAAGGAGCGACTAGAAATGTCTTCTTATTTTCTGATATTGTTCCAGAGAAACAATTTGCAAATATATTGCAAACGTTTTCTCATAATGAAAAATCTTACACCCAAGGGTTAGAATTCTACAATGGGAAATTGTACGAAAGCACAGGATCTGGAGATTACAGTCAATCCTTTCTTGCTGAAGTTGATTTGGCTACTGGGAACATCATCAAACAAGCTAATCTAGAAAACCGTTATTTTGGTGAAGGCATTACCATTCTAAATGATACCATTTATCAACTGACTTGGCGATCGCATAAATGCTTCATGTATAATATGGATTTTGAAAAAATTGGTGAATTTAATTATGAAGATGAAGGTTGGGGATTGTGTAACAATGGAAAATCCTTGATTATGACTAATGGCACTTCTAAAATTGTTTGGCGGAATCCGAGAACTTTTGAAATAGAGAAATACATTTATGCTGTAAACAATATGAATGATATTAATCAATTAAACGAAATTGAGTTGATAAATGGTAACCTCTTCATTAACGTCTATACAGAAAATTTTATTATTGAAGTTGACACCACAAATGGTAAAGTAATTAACCAAATTAACTGTAGTGATTTAGTTAAAGAAGGTCGAGTTGGACGTGCTGATGTACTAAATGGCATTGCGCAAGACCCTGAAACTGGAAAAATATACATGACTGGTAAGCTATGGCCTTCCCTATTTGAAGTAGAATTTGAATAATGGGTAAACTTTATATCATACCAACTCCTATTGGCAACTTGGAAGACATAACTTTCAGAGCAATCAGGATTTTAAAGGAAGTTGATGCGATCTTAGCTGAAGACACTAGAGTAACTTCGAAGCTTCTGAAGCATTATGATATTAGCAATAAATTAATTGCTCATCACCAGAATAACGAACACAAAACAGTTACTCGTATTGTAGATGAACTAGAGCAAGGTTTGTCATATGCACTTGTTTCTGACGCTGGTACCCCAGCTATTTCTGATCCTGGTTTTTTGTTAACGAGAGCATGCGTTGAACATGGAATTGAAGTGGATTGTTTACCAGGAGCAACAGCATTCGTACCTGCCCTAGTTAATAGTGGGTTTCCCTGCGAAAAATTCAATTATATTGGTTTTTTACCACATAAAAAAGGCCGCCAAACTATTGTTCAAGCCATTGCTGATGAAAGCAAAACTACTGTCCTTTATGAATCGCCACATAGAATCATAAAGGCACTAACCTTATTTAATACATTTTTTGAACCAGACCGCCGAATTTCAATTTCAAGGGAAATTTCTAAAAAATTTGAAGAAACCCTTAGAGGAACAAGTTCTGAACTTTTAACTCATTTTGAATCCCACCCTCCTAAGGGAGAATTTGTGGTTGTAGTTGAAGGGAAACCATAAAAAGTTAATCAAGTTATTGAGAACAGTATTCTTGACAGAATTAATTACATTTAACCTACTTTATATTTAAAATAATGAAAGCCATTCAACTCATTAAAAAAGGCAATGCCCACAACGCATTTAAAATGGTTGAGATTGATCGACCTATACTTCAGCAAGATGATGATGTCCTGATAAAGGTCGAAGCTTTTGGTCTCAATTACGCTGATGTCATGGCTCGCCATGGTCAATATCGTGAGGCGCCTCCAATGCCATCAATTTTGGGGTATGAAGTTGTTGGTACTGTAGAAGGAATTGGTGCTAAAGGTGATCCTAGTTTAATTGGAAAACGAGTTGTGGCTTTTACACGTTTTGGTGGCTATGCGGAATATACACTTTCCAAAACCTTCGGCATAACAGAAATCAATGATATGGACGCAGGCAAAGCACTATGTATCGCAACTCAATACGTGACTGCTTATTATATGACTGATTATATTAATAATCTTCATAAAGGTGACAAAGTGATGATTCATGCTGGTGCTGGAGGCGTTGGAACCGCGCTTATACAATTATGTAAATTAAAAGGTTGCATTGTGTTTGCCAATGCTGGTTCGAATGAAAAACTAGAGTATATTAAAGTACAAGGTGCCGACTATGCTATTAATTACAGAACAGAAGATTACGTCTCAAAAATTAATTCAATTCTCAAAACGGATCGTCTTGATTTTAGCTTTAATCCAATTGCAGGCTCAACATTTAAAAAAGATCTAAAACTGGTTGGTTCTGGTGGTCAAGTTGTTTTATTTGGTGGTTCAGAATTATCAGGCAAAAAATGGGGAATTTTTTCTGGTCTAAATTTCATTAGAAAAATGGGCCGTCCCTTACCAATAGGACTTATGATGAGATCCAAAGGAATAATAGGCGTAAATATGCTTAAATTGGGAGACAATAAGCCACAAGTATTGCAAGAATGTTTGACTAATGTAACAACCTTAGTACAAAATGGAAAACTTAAACCTCATGTTGGGGCTACATTTCATGCTGAAAAAATTGCTGACGCCCATTTCTTACTTGAGTCAAGACAATCTATTGGCAAAGTTGTTATTACTTGGAATTGATATTTTAAAAAGCAACTATCTTAAGGGGTTAACGTCTATCAAGATAGGTCATTTATAATGGTGAAATTAATCTTGAACTTTATAATGCAATGGGTCAAACCATTCTTAAAAGTACTGATCATCAAATCGATTTAAGCAGATTATCAAAAGGGTTATACTATATCAGCATTTACGATAAAAACATGTCTTTCATCACAGCGAAAAAGTTTGTCAAAGCCTAATAAGATCCTCAAATAGGCAATGGAAACAAAGGTCTTTTTATAAATTCAATAAAATGACTACATTGTAAGAGAGCAAAATTTAGGTCAATGAAACGTATTGCTTCCATAATATGTCTAATGTTTATCACTGCGTCTTGTGGTAATGATAAAGATAATTATGAAATAGAAGGAAAGATTATGGATTGTTACATCTACAACAACCTGTTTTCAGATCATGGAGGCAGATAATATTGACCAAATTCAAGACTGGGTAAAGAAATGGGATCACTTGGCCGACTTCGAAATCGCTCAAGTCATATCATCTGCTGAAGCCAAAACTAAAATTTTGAAAAATGAGCATCAGACGTGCTGAGATGAAGGATGTAGAATCTATTATGGCTATCTTTAACCATGCCATTGAGCATACAACTGCTGTTTATAACTATGAACCTTATTCATTTGAAATGATGCAAGAATGGTACTTGGCAAAAATTAATAAAGGGAGACCAATTTTAGTATACGAACAAGATAACAAAGCTATTGCTTTTGCAACATATGATAATTTTAGATTAAGACCAGCTTATCAATTTTCAGTAGAACATTCAGTTTATGTTGATATTAACTATAGAAAAAATGGAATAGCTAAAGCATTGATGCTTAAATTAATAGAATTAGCTCAAGCAGAGGGAATTCATACTTTAATCGGTGGCATTGACGCAGAAAATGCTGTCAGTGCTGATTTTCATGAAAAATTAGGATTTAAAGAGGTTGCACACTTAGCACAGGTGGGATATAAGTTCAACCGCTGGTTAGACTTGAAATTTTTTCAATTAATTTTAAAGTAATTATGATTTATAAACAAGCCATTTCAGTTTTATGCCTTGTAATAATGACGTTGCACTTGCCTTCCTGTTCCTCAACATTAAAACCAGAACAGCAGATTGAAAACCCGCAAATGCTATCCTATGTTGTTAATCTTAAACAACAACATTTGGAATTCTACTGGAAAAATGATAGCGGTCAAATTTATGGAAGCATAAAACAATTGAGAGAAGAATTAAATCAAACGCATAAAAAGTTAATTTTTGCTATGAACGGTGGCATGTACACCAAAAGTCAAAAACCGTTAGGTCTATACATTGAAAATGGGCAAACTAAAACTAAACTTAATCAGGTTAAAAATGCGTATGGGAATTTTTACCTCCAGCCCAATGGCATTTTTTACTTGACAAATAATAAAATGGCACACATTATAACAACCAGTGATTATAGAAAGCGTAGCAATATCGAATACGCTACACAGTCTGGACCTATGCTAATTATAGATGGCAATATTCATCCTAAACTTAAAAAAGGATCTTCAAATCTTCACATTAGAAATGGGGTTGGTATTTTACCTAATGGTAATGTGTTATTCGCCATGTCGAAAAGTAAAATTAACTTTTATGATTTTGCAAGTTTCTTTAAAAATAAAGGTTGTCAAAATGCATTATATCTTGATGGATTTGTCTGTAAAACTTATTTACCAAAGAAACAGTGGAGTCAATTGGGTGGCAATTTTGGAGTCATCATTGCTGAAACTAAGCGTAAATAGCCGTTTAGGCCATTTCAATTATCTACATACACCTCATTTCATAAATAGGGTTTTTCCTTATCTTTTGAATAGGGGTTTTTCCACCTAACAATTCAGGCTTTCTCCTCTTGATAGGGACTTAATTTATCCAGATATTGGGATGGAAAAGAAATCAAAAAACTACATGAAGATAACGAAGGACGAAATTAAACTAGGACCACTATTAGGTATTGAAGGCAATTCAAGATATACGGTCTGTTTTTTATCAAAAATAGAATATAATATTCAAGACATAGTACTTGAAGTGTATGGTTCTAAAAAATTGCAGGAAATATCTCTACAATCTATAACCAGATTAGAATCTCATTTTTTTTATCGGTTCGAATTTGATGTAGAACTATTTGAAAAAACCAATCAGATTACGTATGAAATTTGTAAGCATTCAACAAAATTGAGAAACGTTCAGGGCGTTAATAGCTGGGAATTTATCGTTCCAGGCACATCAGTTATTCCTAAAATTGCTTTTGCCTCTTGTAGCGGTACTGAAAACTACCCTACAGACTTAAAAACGAAGGACTACATCATGTGGAAAAGATTGATAACGCATCACTATCAAGACTTATTGAATTATTCTTTTCATTGTCTACTACTGGGGGGAGACCAAATTTATACAGATTCAATTTGGGATAGAGTCCCGTATTTTAAAAAACATAGATTATTATCAGATAATCAGATTATAATTGATCATAAAATCAAATATGAAGAACGTCAGCTTTTAGAAAAAGAAATTGCTAGGTTCTATGAACAACTTTATATTGATAGTTGGAGTAATAATCATATGAGCCAAGCCTTGGCTTCAATTCCAAATGTTATGATTTGGGATGACCATGATATTTTTGATGGTTGGGGATCTTTCTCAAACGAATTACAGACATCTGACATTTTTCAACTGATCTTTAAAGTTGCGAAACAGTATTTTGAAGTCTTTCAGGTTAGATCAAATGCTAATCAAACTTTAATTGCTAAAGATATTGATTATAGTATGCATTTGACTTTTAGAAATTACGAAATTATTCTTCTAGACAACAGAAGTTATCGTTCTGAGCATAGTATCATGTCAGATAACCAGTATAAAAATTTAAAAAAATTATTATCTCAAAAGTTATTTAAATCCATTAACGATAATCACTTTCTAAATAAAAACAAAGTGATCAATTTTGTTATTCCTGTTCCTGTAGCCCACCTAGATTATAAAAAAAGAACTGAAGCTCTATTGAAATTTTGGCGACAAAATAGATTTATAAGAAGTTTACATGATGATGGACTTGATCATTGGGATCACGAATACCATAAGGAGGAACAAAAAAACTTACTAGATTTAATCATAGAGTTTGGAAACACGCATGAACCAGACTATTTAAATATCATTTCTGGAGATGTTCATTCAGCGGGTGCAGCGTTAGTTAAAAATAAAGAAAATCGACTCATTAATCAACTAATTGCCTCTCCTATGGTTAACCATTCTCCTAGTTATTTTACCAGAGCAATGATGCTACTTTCAGCAAATAAAGAAAGTCAAATTAGTGAATATAAACTTAGTTTACAACGTTTTGGATCCAATTGGAAAAAGACCATCTATTCAAGGAATTTTGGTTTTTTGTATAAAGCACAAGGCAGTGGACTAAAGGCCTATTTAAGGATGGAAAACAACCCAGATGGATATGATTTTAAACAACTGGCAAAATTCAAAGGTTCTAGCTCAGATTACTTAACATGATTTGCAAGCCTTAATTGATTATTTTCTTTTATTTTTAAGCTGAAAAATTTCCGTTTTGACAGATCGTGAATTATACCATTTAAAATTTCCAATTGGAGAATACGAAGTCCCGGAGGAAATAACTAATGAACATCTCAAGATCTGGATCCAAGACATTCAGTCTTTTCCAAACAGAACTAAAGAATTAACAATTGGTTTATCATCAATCGAAAAGAATTGGAAATATAGACCTAAAGGCTGGACACTTAAACAAGTGGTTCACCATTGCGCTGATAGTCATATCAATGCGCTCACAAGATTTAAATTAAGTTTAACTGAAGAGACCCCTACTATTCGCCCCTATTTTGAAGCTCGGTGGGCCAATTTAATTGATGGAAACAATGACGATTTAACTGATACTTTTTTATTATTAACTGGCTTACACAACAAATGGGTTAAATTGCTAAGTAGTTTAACCGAGACTGAATTAAATAGATCGTTTTTGCATCCTGACCATGGTCAAGTTTTTAGTTTAAAAGAGACCATAGGAAACTATGCATGGCATTGTAACCACCATTTCGCTCATATTCAACAGGCCATAGACGGTAAAGGTAAGTATAATTAAGTTCGCTATATTAGTGTTTTAGAATCCATTTAAGCAAATTTTTATTAATGCACAAAGTTCGTCATCCAAGAATACAGTCGATTGACCTGTTAAGGGGACTGGTTATGGTTATCATGGCGCTTGATCATGTTAGAGATTATTTTAATTCTGATGCATTCCTTTATGCTCCTGAGGACTTAAGTCAAACAAATATTGCCGTTTTCTTTACCAGATTCATTACTCATTTTTGTGCACCCGTATTTGTTTTTTTGGCAGGAACATCAGCATTTTTTGTCAGTCTAAGACGAACCAAAAAAGAACTTAGCATTTGGTTAATAAAACGTGGTCTTTGGCTAGTAATTCTTGAGGTAACAATCATAAAATTTGCATGGATGTTTCAACTTAACTATAGTAGTGTATTATTGCAAGTCATCTGGGTATTAGGTATCAGTATGGTTATATTGGCTGGTCTAATTCATTTGCCCAAAAAATTTGTTTTAACGCTATGTTTAATTGCCATCTTTGGCCATAATTTATTTGACGGAATTAGTTTTACCACATCTGGAGCAAACAACCTCTGGACATTTCTTCATGTACAAAATTTGATTCCAACATCCAATGTACTCTGGTTTGTTGGTTACCCAATTATACCTTGGATATTTTTAATGCCCCTGGGGTATTATTTTGGGAATCTCTATCTTCCAGAAATCAAACAAAGTCACAGACTGAAAAGACTCAAACAAATGGGAATAGTCAGTATTGCGCTATTCTTTATTTTAAGAACGTTTAATGTTTATGGAAATCCAACAGACTGGGTTTTTCAAGACAGTTTTGAACTCACACTAGTATCTTATTTTAATGTGGCTAAATATCCCCCATCCCTACTCTATCTATTGATCACACTAGGACCTTCGGTTCTTCTATTAGCGTATGCAGATCAATGGAAAGATAAACTGGCTAAATTTTTGATAACTATTGGAAGAGTACCCATGTTTTATTATATAATCCATTTATTTGTCATCCATTTACTAGCCTTAATTGCAGCAGTTTTAACTGGATTCAAAGCAGAAGATATGGTGATTGATCTCTGGGTGACAATGGAACCTGGCTTGAGAGGTTATGGTTTTAGTTTGGGGATTGTTTATCTCATTTGGCTCGGAATTATTATATTGCTCTATCCATTCTGTAAATGGTATGATAACTATAAAACCAACAATAAAGAAAAATGGTGGCTTAGCTACTTATAATTTGAATGACTTATGAAACACTTCATAACCCTTTTAATCGCATTTTCAACACTATCTGTTCAGGCACAAAATGATAAATACCTTGGACATGTCACAACAATCGATACGACTATCAAAACGCTTTATGATGTAATTTCTGGTGCTAAAGGAGAAGAACGGGACTGGGAATTAATGAAATACTTATTTCATCCTGATGCTAAATTGATTCCAACAGGGATGACGAAGGATACAATTTATAGAGCCAAATATATGACCGTAGAGGATTATATTACTAATTCAAGCAAGTTCTTAGTAGAAAACGGTTTTTTTGAATTTGAGATCAATAGAGAAGTACAACAATTCGGACATATCGCACACGTATTTAGTACTTACGAGTGTTTTAAAACATTGGATGATAAAAAGGCATTTATGAGAGGGATGAATAGCATCCAGCTGATATATGACAATAATAGATGGTGGATTATCAATATTTATTGGGCTCAAGAAAGTCCATTTAATCGAATTCCAAGGGAATATTTGCCTGGTAGTTCACCAAATATACCTGCAGAACCAGTTAAGCCAGCTGCGCCACCTAAGATTAAGAAGGCTACTTATTAATTAGAGGTATTTATGATTCAGGAGACACTGCTTTAGCCTTATAATGTGTTGAAAGGTATTCTATTTCTTTAAATCTATCTCCTTTAAATTTTCAATTCTATTTCTGATCAAGAAATCATCAATGGATTCAAAATGTTCAATGACACGTTGATCCTTAAATTCAAATACTTTTTCTGAAAGACCTTGAAGGAAATCACGATCATGCGAAACCAGAATTAAAGTGCCATCAAATGCCAATAATGCTTCTTTTAAAATGTCTTTTGACTTTAAATCCAGATGGTTAGTAGGCTCATCTAAAATCAGAACATTAACTGGCTCCAACAACAATTTAACCATAGCTAAACGCGTTCGTTCGCCGCCTGAAAGCATAGCAACCTTTTTGTCAATATTATCACCGCTAAACATAAACTGCCCCAAAATATTTTTGATTTGAGATCTAATATCACCTACTGCTACTTGATCGACTGTTTGGAATACTGTAAGATCAGAATCCAATAAAGCAGCTTGATTCTGAGCAAAATACCCGACTTTTGCATTGTGCCCCAAGCCACATTCACCTTCAAAATCAATTTCTCCCATAATGGCTTTAATCATGGTAGACTTCCCTTCCCCGTTTCGGCCAACAAAGGATACTTTTTCTCCTCTTTTAATAGATAAATTTGCATTTTTAAAAACGATATGGCTATCATAGGACTTACTTAAATCTTGCGCAGTTACTGGATAATCGCCAGAACGCGGAGAAGGTGGAAACCTCAACTTTAATGCTGAAGTATCAACCTCATCAATTTCAATAATTTTTAACTTCTCTAGCATTCGCTCCCTAGAATTCACTTGATTGGTTTTCGAATAGGTTCCTTTAAACCGCTCAATAAAAGCCATATTATCGGCAATCATTTTTTGCTGTTCCTGATAGGCTTTAACCTGATGCGCTCTTCTTTCCTCTCTCAACTGAAGGTAATGCGAATAGTTAGCCTTATAATCATAAATTCGCCCCATTGTTACCTCGATTGTTCTATTGGTTACATTATCAATAAATGTTTTATCGTGTGAAATAACAATAACGGCCTTAGCTTTATTAAGCAAAAAGTCCTCTAGCCAAATAACAGATTCAATATCAACATGATTAGTAGGCTCATCTAGTAAAATCAAGTCTGGTTTTTGCAATAATATCTTAGCCAATTCGATCCGCATTCGCCACCCACCACTAAATTCATTAGTTGCTCGTGTAAAATCACTTCTCTTAAACCCTAAGCCCTGCAGGGCCTTTTCTACTTCTGCATCATAATTAATTTCCTCAATGGCATAGAATTTCTCTCCAAGCACTGTGACCTGCTCAATGATATCCATATAAGCCTTTGACTCATAATCAGTTCTAGTTTCTAATTCTTTATTTAATCGATCCATTTCATTTTGCATCTCAAAAATAGACCCAAATGCTTTAGACGCTTCTTCAAAAACGGTACAATCATCTTCAGTTAATAAATGTTGCGGTAAATAAGCAATGACGGCATCTTTTGGAGCTCTTACATGTCCATTGTTAGGTTTTTGAGCACCGGCAATAATTTTCATTATTGTAGACTTCCCAGCACCATTTTTACCCATCAACGCAATTTTATCATTTTCGTTGATAACAAATGACACATCACTAAATAATGTTTCTCCACTAAACTCCACCCCTAAAGCATCTACTGAAATCATATCCTATAAATTTGAAACGGCAAAATTAAGAAAAGCATATGAATAAGACTAGAATTAATTTATGAGTATGAATAAAACACAGCAAAATTGATATATTTGTTAGTATCATCTGATATTATGGTTAATCTAGAGCACTATCAAAAATTAGAACACATGTATTTACGTGCCAATGTAAATCATGAGATTTATGATACAACTACCATACGAATTACAGACAAGCAAGCTGAAATAGGGCTAATCGTTAGTCCAAAGTATTTTCATGCCCTTGGAGCTATCCACGGCTCGGTTTATTTCAAGCTCCTAGATGACGCAGCTTTTTTTGCTGTCAGCGCTATAGTTGAGGAGGTATTTGTATTGACAACTTCATTTAATATTAATATCCTTCGACCAGTTACCACTGGTAACTTAAGGGCATTTGGTAAGGTTAAATTTCAATCACAAAATCTATATGTTGCAGAAGCAACTTTGTACAATGAATTGGGAAAACCAGTTGCTTTTGGTACAGGAAATTTTGCCAGGAGTAAAATTTTACTTTCAGAAGAAATTGGATATAAATAATCGAATACTGAATTTATTAATACGTTTATTAAATTTTAACTTTTCATACACACAATTTTTGTTTTCTTTGTGACCTTTCAAGTACTTTTTACGTTCATAATATAATTAGTAAATTTATGCGATTATTGTTTTTATTACTTCTTCCAACAACCTTGTTCTCTCAACAAAATTTAGATACAGAAGTTGGTATGCTAGATAGTATTTCTAAGATAACTAATTCTACAAATTATCGTTTAGATACCTTAACGACCACTAATCCTCAACCCAGAAAACATATTGGTTTTAAGGCTACTCCCTATTCTAATCAAATTGATCAAGTTTGTAAAATATATGAACTTGTTAACCTTGATTTTAAAACGACAGAAAATAATTCTGGAAAAACGCCAAATGGCTATGTTCTTCAAGTAAAAATTTCTCCAATAACAGCCTATCATTCATACTATAATACTGATAAAAAACTCATTGCAGACTTATTGTTTCAAGACAACACACTAAAAGTCATTAAATTATATAATCAGAATTATCAACTGTACGAAATGTTATTTTTGCAAGAAGGTGAATGGTACTGTAAATCTTTAAGCGATAATTGGATATTGGATAAGCCAATTTATTGTTCTAAGCCTGATTTTGAAACTATTTTTGAAACTTTAGCGCCTTAGCATTTAGCAATTTAAATCAGGGACAATTATATCATTCACCTGCATCTTTAACATTTACGAATGAATTATTCTGCCTATCACCTGCTCAATCTATCAGTCCAGTTGAATGCCAAAAAAGACTTTTCACGTTAAAAAAAGGCTGTACTAACCTTTACCATAAAAATATTGACAACACCTTTCTTCATAGAATAAAACCAATTGAAGAATTAATGGATTGCATTAGTATAAAGATCAATAAATTTGAAAAAACCTATGCTATGAAATCAATTAAACTTGCGGTATCTGTAATATCTATTATCTTATTAATCGGCTTATCCTTATCTGCATTTATCAATATCGACACAACAAACTTACGTGATCAGTATGAAGTCAAAGAAATCAATGATATTCAATATTATCCTGAAGGTAAATCTGATCAAACTAAACTAAATTTAATCATTCCACAAGGGGTCAAAAACCCACCAGTCTTCATTTGGATAGGGCAAGGCGCCTGGGCTTACGTCAACCGACATGTTGAAATGAATATTTGTAGAGCATTTTCAAAAAAAGGTATCTTAGTTGTATCAGCTGGTCATAGCTTAAGTCCGGCCTTATTAGGCGAGAAAAAGATTGAGGAAGGTGTTCGGCACCCACAACATGTTAAAGACATTGCTATGGCTTTTAAATGGGTTTATGAACATGCTAGCGAGTACAATTATGATGTTAATAATATTTTTGTTGGAGGTTACTCTTCTGGGGCTCATTTAGCAACCTTATTAGCCATGGACAACAGATATTTATCAAACTTAGGTTTATCTAATCAAATGATAAAAGCTATTATCCCGGTTGGCGGCGGTTATGACATCCCGCATTATAAAAAAGATTTGCTAGAGGAAGACGAAGATTATGATAAAAACCATATCATACCTGTCTTTGGCTCAAGTCATGAAGCACATATAGATGCATCTCCAACCACCTATATAGATAGTTTAATCACACCAATCTTAATGATTTCAGAAAGTGACACTTATAAGTACAGCATTGTGTTTGAGAGACTTTTAGCTGAAAAGAAAGCAAAAAACGTTGAAGTTTTAAATATTCATTCCGAGTCGCATAGTAGTTTGTGGAAAAAGTTAGGAAATGCGGAACAATGTCTTTACAGAGATTATATCGTAGACTATATTAAATCAAAATCGGAATAAGTCGCCTTGAATTAATTCAACCTAATAATTTCTGCTACTTTTAAACTGATTTTAATATACTCTTGCATGTCTAAAACCACACAATTGGGTCTGAAAGAAAACTGGCTTCAATTTACAATTTTAGTTATCGTCAATGCTTTTGTTGGCGGAATGGTTGGCTTAGAACGGACTATTTTTCCAGAATTTGCGGAATTGGAATTTGGAGTAGCATCAAAAACGGCTATTTTGTCATTTATTGTTGCCTTTGGCATAACCAAAGCGATTACAAATTATTTCACAGGTAAGTTAGCCAATAGGTTTGGCAGAAAAAATCTACTGATTATCGGATGGTTGATTGCAATTCCAGTACCATTGATACTTATCTATGCACCATCATGGTCATGGGTTATTTTAGCAAATATTTTACTTGGTGTAAACCAAGGGTTAACCTGGAGCAGCACAGTTGTCATGAAAATTGACCTAGTCGGGGAAAAAGATCGAGGGTTTGCCATGGGACTCAATGAATTTTCTGGCTATGTCGCAGTTGGCATGGTTGCATTATTAACTGGATATGTCGCTCATAAATATGGCATTACCCCCTACCCGTTCTATATTGGTTTAGGTATTGCTATTATTGGATTGTTATTATCTATTATTTTTGTTCAAGACACGAGAAAATTTGTAAAACAAGAACAAAAACAATCTAAAACTACTGCCTTAAATAATGTTTTTGTAGAAACAAGTTTTAAAGATAAAACCTTGAGTTCAGTTACGCAAGCCGGACTAATTAACAACCTGAATGATGGTATGATCTGGGGTTTACTACCTATTTTTTTGATTGGTTTAAATTATGATACAGAGTATGTCGGGATTATTGCAGCAATTTACCCCACAGTTTGGGGAATTGGACAATTATTCACAGGGAAAATGGCTGACAAATACCCTAAGAAAAGACTCCTATTCTGGGGCATGCTATTACAAGGAATAGCGATCTGTCTCTTACCTTTTTTTACCGCCTTTCATCATCTTGTTATTATATCAATCCTTTTAGGTTTAGGAACCGCTTTAGTCTACCCTACCTTCTTATCGGCTATTGCTGAAGGCACACAACCTAATCAAAGGGCTGAAAGCATTGGAGTATTTCGCCTTTGGCGTGATATGGGTTATGCCATTGGAGCTGTCACCTCCGGTATTATTACCGACATCTTTGGATTAGAATACGCTATTATTTCTATTGGTATATTGACCATATTTTCCTCAGTTATTATTAAATATAGAATGCCTAATCTTCCGAAAACTTAAACAATTATTATCTCGAATCAATCCGAAAATAATACGTTTGTACCTTTCAATCGATTTGCTCAATTTTAAGAAAGTCAGGGAAAATCGATTGAAGAATTACTGCAACAGTTTGTTCAACTATGAAAACATAATTTCTTGTATTTAAGAAAGATAAGCATTACCAATGAAAGTTTAGCTTTAAAAGATGAACATCCTGAATATGGCTCAGTAACTTTAAAAGAATTATTAGCCGTATGGGAAGTTCACAACCATAATCATTTACCACAAATACCTAGGGTTTTGGCCTATCGATACCAATCAGAAGTTGGTCCTTGGAAAGCTTACTGGAGAATTTTAAATTAATAATTCAATTTTATTTACTTTCTTAGCTGATTATCAATTCATTTTATTAATTTCATCTGCAAATAAAACCATTAAAATGAGCGCAAGGTATCAATTTATTCTTTTACTATCCACTGTTTTAGTAATCGCATGTCAATCAAATAAATCAGTTGATAATCACGAAAACCCTCATAAAGATTCAACGCTTATCAATACACATGATACCACTTCAGATCTAAGTCATACAGAAGCTTCTGTTTTATTTGACTCAAAATTCACTTATGGAATTGATATTTCAAAATATCAAAAACATGAAATAGACTCAATTCGTTTTGCAAAAGACAGCCTATCATTTATCATATGCAAAGCTACCGAAGGAAATACCTATACTGACGTTCAATTTAAATCTAATTGGACAAGTATTAAAGCCAAAGGATTTATTCGTGGTGCCTATCATTTCTACAGGAGTAATGATCAAGCGGAGTCTCAAGCGACACATTTCCTCACTACCATCCAAGACCTAGAGAATACTGATTTACCTCCAATTGTTGATTTTGAAGAAGGCAGTATTGATAAAAATTCAACAATGATGGATATCCAAAAAGGCTTATTGGATTTTCTTCAAATTATACATGAAAAATCTGGTAGACTACCTATTATCTATACCGACTTGAATACAGGTGATCATTTTTTAAATGATACAGCCTTTAGCCACTACCCACTTTGGGTTGCAAATTATAGAAAAGGAGATGCGCCACACCAACCTTCTGCCTGGAAAGACTCTAAATGGACTCTGTGGCAAAGAACTGATAATTATAGAATGGATGGTATTCAAAATGATTTTGATGTTTTTAATGGCAGCACAGAAGACTTACACCGCTTTATAAAAAATAGTTTGAATTAATCAAATAGAGCTTAATCAGTCATTTTTCCAATATTTCATATATTCAGGCTGTGAATAAACTTGCATCATTTGCTTTATTGTTTTATTTGTGTTTTAGTTGCAAAAACATTAATAAATCTAAACATCTTGAACACTTTGACCTTCAAGAGGGGTTGACATTAGAGCTTACTAATGCGGCTTTCAACAAGATTAAATTGAAGCGAAGCCAAGCTTTAGTTGAACAATTCTTATATAAATCCAAGGATGATTACGTGCATGGTCACCTCTCGGCAAATGACAAAAAAATTAGAGTCAAAGCTCGTTTGAAAGGCGACTTTGTTGACCATTTAGAAGGCAATAGGTGGTCTTTTAGAATTCTTACAACAGATGGCGGGACAGTACTTAATCATCAAAGAATTTCTATTCATGGCATCCACACTAGAGCTTTCGTTAACGAATGGGTATTTCATCAATTATTATCCAAAGAGGGAATCATTAGTTTACAGTATGACTTTTATCCCTTCTCTGTTAATGACACTCTAGCAGGCATCTATGCCCTTGAAAGTTATTGTGACAACCACGTCCTCACGCTTGCCAATCGACCCTTAGGACCGATATTAAAATTTAATGAGAACGACCTTTGGGGTAATTCAAAATTCAAAGGTCAACCTAACCGAGACGATTTATTAATGCAAGAAGCAAGAATTAAGACTTGCAATAAAGATTGGTGTAAAATAGACTCCAACAAATCTATTGTTTCGCAAGCCAAGCAGTTACTTAATGATTATAGGTTAGGTAAAGTTTCTTATCACAAGATATTTGATGTTACCTTATGGACGAAGTATGTCGCCATTAATGAATTAATGGGCAGTAATCATGCCTTACGGTGGCATAATTTGAGATTCTACTTTAATCCTGAATCAAATAAATTTGAACCAATTGGCTTTGATTCTGGTTCTTGGATGCCTAAACGAAAAGCACTTTACCACTACCAACAGGACACAGAATTGTTTCATCAAATGATGTTTACCGATTCTACCTATACTGATAAAATAGATGGCATCTTAAGGAGAATCTGTGAACGATCTTATTTATCAGAGTTCTTTGCTAAAAACAAGCTTAAAATTGACTCTCTTGAGACTATGGCTCAGCAAGAAAAGGAAAATTATAAATTCACAAGAAATAATTATTACCATGCTCAACGGCGAATTTTAAAGCATTTGATGAAACGAAACCTTAAAGTTTTTGATATACCACTATTTTGGTCAGACATTCAACCCTCTCTTTAATGGAATAGGTTTAAATTATTTATATTTAACACATGGTTAGACATACATTAATATCTGGGTTAAAAAGAATTGGTTTGAGTGGATGCCTTATATTCTGTCTGCAGTGCTCGCTAGCTCAAAATCTTAATAACTTGTCTTTTGGGACTGACTCAACTCTAGATGTTATGACGTGGAATATTGAATGGTTTCCTAAAAATGGACAACAAACCATTGATTCAGTGAAAACAATTATCCAGAACCTAAATATTGACGTTATTGCCCTTCAAGAAATTAATGACACTGCGCTATTCAGACAAATGGTGAATAGCTTGCCGGGCTATGAAACTTATTTTGAGTCAAGTTATTACGCAGGCTTAGCTTATATCTATAACTCAAATACTGTTCAAATCAATTCTTTCTATGAAATTTATACTACATTTCCCTATTGGACTTATTTTCCTAGGTCGCCAATGGTAATGGATTTCAATTTTATGAATGATAATTATATCCTGATCAATAACCATTTTAAATGTTGTGGTGATGGCATACTGGATCAAAACAATCCCAGTGATGAGGAGTATAGACGACAGGAAGCCAGCAACTTACTTCAAAATTATATTGACTCAAATTTCTCTTCAAATAATGTTATTGTTTTGGGGGATTTAAATGATGTCTTAACTGATGATCTAGCTAATAATGTCTTTCAAAACTTTATTGATAATTATACTAACTACGAATTTGTAGATTATAATATAGCCACCGGCCCCTCAGCAAATTGGTCGTACCCTAATTGGCCATCTCATCTCGATCATATTTTGATCACAAATGAATTATTTGATAATATGCAATTGGATGAATCGACTGTTTCAACCATAAGGATAGATGACCATATGGGTAGTTTTTCGATCTATGACGGATATGTTTCTGATCACAGACCAGTCGGTATTAAAATCGGTTTCGACTCTGGATTAGAATTGTCAAAAAAACAATTACCATCAACATTCCATGTTTATCCTAATCCATTCAAAGATGGAATTACAATTGAATGCCCTATTCTATCTGAATCAATGCTATTAGAAATTAGAAATATTCAGGGACAACTGATTGATCAAATTATCATTAGCCAAGATCAATCGAATATATCTTGGACTGCTGGAACTATCCCAGAAGGAATCTATGTTTTTCAACTTAAAAATTTTAAACAAGTAATTGCCACCAAAAAAGTAATTCTGATTCATTAGATAAAATGATTATAAACCCCTTGTTACTTTATCTAAAAACAATATATTTAAGACTTTCGAAAAGACATCAGGCACAACAAGGCTAAAAGATTTTCAAAACCTACGTAACAAATGTAGATACTCATCTAGAGTGGCTATAATACACTCTGGTTAGAATTTCTTTGTGCTTATTTAACGAAAATACCATACATGGAAATTATACCAAAAACAGGACTTAAAGGACTTAAAGAAAATTGGCAAAGCGATTTAATTGCTGCTGTCAGCGTGGCTCTTGTTGCATTGCCGTTAGCTCTTGGTATTGCCATTGCTTCTGAAGTCCCCCCAATTTCTGGAATCTTATCAGTAGCTATTGGTGGAATTGTAACCACATTTTTTAAAGGCAGCCACTTAGCAATCAATGGTCCTGCAGCTGGATTAATTGCTGTTATCTTAACCTCCTTGTTTGCTCTGGATAATGGTGACGGTCAGCAGTTAAATTATGTTTTGGCCGCCATTGTAGTATCTGGCGCTTTGCAAGTTTTACTTGGTCTGTTTAAACTCGGAAGATTTGGAGATTTGTTTCACCCTTCTGTAATCCATGGTATTTTGGCAACAATTGGCGTAATCATCTTTGCTAAGCAAATCCACATTGCTTTTGGAACACAAAGTGATTCAACGAATAGCATTGATATCATTACCGATTTTTTTTATGGTCTAACTGATATTAATCCTATCGTTGCTATCATCTCAATTACTGGTCTTATTTTACTCATTTTTCATTCTAGGATCAATTATAAACTTTTCCACTTCCTTCCTGCTCCATTTTGGGTTTTAATCATTTCCATTCCATTCGTTTATTTCTTTGACTTTTTCAATGCACATAGCATCAATTTACTTGGGAATGAGTATGCTGTAGGTCCGAAATTATTAATTAATATTCCAGATAATCTACTAGATGCCCTAGTTTACCCAAACTTTAGCAGAGTTAATACAGTCTCGTTTTGGATGGCAGTTGCTTCTATCACGACAATTGCTAGTATCCAAACGCTTGCAATGGCCAAAGCTGTGGATAAATTAGATCCTTATAAAAGAAAAACTGATTTAAATAAAGATTTAGTTGGCGTTGGTATTGCAACTATGATATCAGGAGCGCTAGGCGGTCTACCTATTATCACAGTAATTGTTAGAAGTACAGTTAATGTTCATAACCGAGCTAAAACCAAATGGTCAAATTTTTATCATGGTTTGATAATGCTGATTTTTATATTCTTGCTCGCTCCTGTCATTCAACAAATTCCATTGGCCGCATTAGCTGTTATCCTGGTTTACACGGGGTTCAAATTGGCCTCTCCTAAAATACTCAAGCGGATGTATGCTCAAGGTATTGAGCAACTGATATTTTTTATCGGTACTTTGATCATTACCTTGGCAACCGACAATAATCTTCTCTTTGGTATTATTGGTGGCATGTGCCTTGTTCTACTGACCCATATTCTCTTGGCAAGAGTTCCTACTTCTGTGTTTTTTAAAATGGCATTTAATTCTGGGACCATGTTACATTATAAGAAAGATGGCTCATATAATATGGAAATGAAAGGTGTTGCTAACTTCCTTTCAATCATTCGAATTGACAAATTGTTGAATGAAATAAAACCTGGTGCCAATGTCAATATTGACTTAGCTAACACTAGACTTGTAGATGCAACGGTATTAGAAAATTTGCATGATTTCGTCAGAAAACAAGAGAACTCGGGCGCAGAAGTTACCGTTCAAGGGTTAGACGAACATGTGTCTTCCTCGCATCATAAATTGGCTTTAAAAATCAAAAATGTGGCTAATGTCCAACATGATGTTAGAGCTGCTCGTTTACTTGATTTGGCTGATGCCTACAGTTGGACATATCAAAATAGGTCAGACAAGGATATTCATGTTTTAGAAAGTTTTTATTTCTTCAAATCTAGACCTATTAAAAGACAATACCACTGTATTACAAGCCGGAAAAAGTCAACCAAATGGCAGGTTTCAGATGTATTATTTGGTGAAGGTGCTTACCTAGCTCAAGAGGATTTTAAAACAACTTTAGCGCTGGTAACTGTCTCCAAACCAATCCCCAAATTTACGATTGAAAAGAAGGGTTTATTAGACAAATACTTGCCTCATCATAAGGATATAGATTTTACTATTTATCAAGATTTTTCTGATACCTTTAGTGTTAAGGTTGAAGATGTTGAAGCCATGAAGGCCTTCTTGACTGATGATCTTCGAGCACTTATTGAAGAAAGTGATATCCATCATCTTGAAAGTAATGGTGAATCAATTCTAATTTTCAACGACAGCATGCGATTAACCAGAATTCAAGACTATCCTCAATTTGTTGAATTTGCTGAGGCCATGTGCCATAATTTATAATAGATGACTGCTTCTTGATAGAACCTTTAAGGTAACTCAAATTGACTCAGCAAAAAAAATATGATCTATTGCTATATAGGTACCTTATTCAATGAGGTGGAAATATATTATTCTTTGTAATTTAGAACACATACTCTGAACTTATGCGTCTTATTATCCTTACAGTTATATTGCTTAGTCAGCATAGTCCTCCAAAATTTCACCAACTAGAAGGCACTTGGCAAGTAGATGGTAAAAACCAATTTGAGGTTTGGCATAAAAGTACTAATGGTGTTTTAATTGGTAAAGGCTATAAAATTAAAAAACAAGACACCTTAGTTCTGGAAACATTGCAAATTAAACAAGTGAATGACCAAATTACTTATACGGCGACCGTACCTGATCAAAACGAGGCTAGACCAATCAATTTTATTTTAAATCAAAACCTCAAAGATACCTTGTCTTTTGAAAATCCAAATCACGATTTTCCACAAAAAATTCAATACGTCTTCTTAACTGACTCCACTCTATTTGTCCGAGTTTTAGGTGTGAATGACAAAGGGTTCTCATTTGGGATGGTGAAGCAATAGTGTTATTTTTAAGTCAACATTTTCCACTGTTCAAAAATATAGTCATAGAAGGCATTAACCTTTACATCTGTTACTACATTCACCGAATAGCCGTTATCTGACTCATAAATATTCCCCTGGTCTGATCCGGTAGTGATATTAAGTAATTGCTTTTGACTAATTGTATATAAGTCCGGTCGGTCAATGTAAGCAGTGGTCACTGTGTCCCAAAAGGCATATCCGGCTTCAAAAGCGACCATTGAGTATAATTGACCAGCTAAAGCATACAATGGGTATGTGGCGCTCTCAGGTGCAAATTTAAGCACTATATCTGACGACAGCATCACATCATTGGTGGCATTTAAAGGAAACATGGTCAATTTAACCCCAGAGGCCAGCACATTCTCAACAGCAAAGGGGTCCCAATAAGCATTCCATTCGGCATTCGCATTCGCACCAGGCACTATACCTGGGTCAACATTACCGTAAGGAAAACCACAATTATCGCCAACTGGTGGCAATGCTCCTCCCATCCATATGATTTCTTCAATTCCGTTCTTAATTCCCGGGTCGGTCTCCCAAGCTGTCACCAATGGTGTTAAGGGAGATAATACCACTATTTTAACCTTAAGTTTTCCAGCAGCCGTATTTTCATTAACCAATCTTACCAACATTTCTTCGGTAGTTTCAGATGATATCACCGGTTTAAAACCATCTGTATTCAACATTGGCAATAAATTGGACATTAAGCAATACTGCCGATAAATCCAGGGGAAGGCATTGACACCTCTGGCAGTACTTTGGGTAACGGGTACACCAGTTACCTTCATCAAATGCAGAATTTTATCGGTAACTTCAACAGTAGGTTCTGCCAGACAATCGGCATTGACAACACCAATGCCAATTAAATCCATATTCGACATAGTTTCCACTAAAGCCACTGACATCAGTTCGTCCACTGCCCCATCTTGTATAATTATTACAGGTTGCTTTTCCATTGTTTTCATTTTATTATTAAAAATCAGACCAATCTGATTTATTAGCTATTTCAAATTTATGTTCAACTATTGACATCCAGCCTTCTTTTTCAATGAGCGCTTTTAATTCTGACCATTCAAAAGTGGTGATTTGCTTGAATATGATTCTGACCATTCCTGCAAAAGGTTGTTTTTCATGACCATCAAAATAAATATTGGTCGCATGGATACTCTGGATGGCACTTTTTCGCTCAGCTGCAAGAAACATTAATGCGTTGGACTTGGTACCTGCCGCTTTCAGGCTTCTTGCTTCCACCAAACTGATCCGGTGTAATCCACAAACTTTAATGGTTTCCAATCCACGGGAACAACTTGCACGTGCACGGACTAAACCAGAACCAGAATATTCAAAGTGTTGAAAAGGATCTAAATCAGTTTCAAAAGGATTGATCAGCAATGGTTTTTCCCGATTAATATCACTTTCCTTTGGATTACAGACTATGAATTTCTCATGTTCCCGTGATGGTCGTGGCACGGCAACTGGAAATAAAGCATTCTTGTATTTTTGATTACAGATATTGCAAGACAAGAGGTAATTTTCCCATTCATAGGCTAACCACCAATACCCATATTCAGCAATTTGAGGTCTTTTTCGTCCTGACAAACGTTTGGAGTGTTCATGTTCAATACCTTCGGCCACTAATTTTTGAATGACACCTTTAGGACGATAATGCTCAACATCTCCGTCATCAGAAATTGGCTTTTCACAATACCCACACTTATCATGTTGTACATCTACAAAATGTGGTTTTAGCTTACGCCAAAAACTTTCATTGAAGTCAGGCCAGCCTTCGTCTCCTGGCTTGCCCAGCTCTAACAGTAAAGACTGACTTTTAGCCTTTAACCCTCTCGGTCGTCTTGGTCGTTTAAACTGTAGCATCTTATAAACTAATTTGTTCTCGGATTTTATCTGCTAATTTCTGACGCAAGTCCTCATCATTTTCCAATTTAGAAATTGTTTCACTTTTAATGTCGTGAATCACATCAATAAATGTATCATATGTAGAGTGTCCTGACGACGCTGCCCTTACCATATTGCCTTCCAATTCTTCTTCAATCGCCTTAATCCTACCTTCATCTGGCGATTCACTAAAAATCAATTCGCTATGTTCCGCAATTAACTGACTCGTGCGTTCGTCAGTCGTATGTTCCATATAAAACCATTTTCCGGTCAGCAGGTTTTCCAAAGGTGTACCCACAGGAATATCTTTTTGTTCAACTCTTAATTCTTGACCCTCCCCTGCTTTGTTCATTACCCAAACCTCTCCCTTTCTGGCATTTCGCAAACATAAAGGATCATGAGTACTTATCACAAATATGGTTCTTGGAAAGACTTTGCGTAATAAGCTTACAATTTTGATCTTCCAGGTAGGGTGTAAATGATTGCCAATCTCATCAATGATCACAATGCCTTCCGTATCAAACGAACTGCCACCACCATATTCAGATAAAACCCGCATGATGTACAAGGCATAACCAATGACCGACTTATGCCCATCACACATCTCTTCAATACTTTCTGCACCATTACCAACATTAATGGTTAGTTTACCTGACCGTCGGTTTAACAATCGATTAGCTCCAATAAACTCCTCAGGCACCATTAGCAAATCAATAATGGTTTTAGCCGCTTCATTGAATTGATCAGAAGTCACCGATTTGGTATCCGTCAACCAATGCTCAATTTCAGGATAAACTACATTATGTTTGAACAAGCCTAAGATCCGGGAAGGGTCATCATCATAAGTCACTGTCTCACCTGTTTCGGGCAAACGCCGAATAGAACCAATGGCTACAACGGGTTTAACTAGTTCTTTTTTATTACAAGAAATCCCTTCTGGTGTGATCTCCACCACAACTGGATCATCCTCATCTAAAAACTGAATGGTAATCACCGCCGTTTTAGACTTAGTCTGTCGCCTGATGAGTTTGGACAAATCCCCTAAGGGCATCTCCTTCAATTGTTTTTCACCAACCATAGCCAATGCTATGGCTTGTAAAATGGTACTCTTCCCTACACCGTTTTCACCAATTAGTAAGATCCCATTCTCTCCAAAATTTTCCTTATTCTTATTTAAATCAAGTCTAGTTTGACTAATACATTTAAAGTTTTTAATGTCTATCCAATCTATGAATTTGAAGTATTGTAGATATTGCTCTTTTACACCAGTTAAAGAATGGTCTAAAGCGGTTTTTATAGTTGATTTAGTATGAGTTACCTTCTCTACCCTCTTCAAGTTTAATTTTTCCTTATCGAGACTCAAATTGAGTTTCTTTTTTAAAGAATCCCAAAAATCTGGTATCAAAGTGGAAAGCTCATTTCTTTTATCAAGAGCCCAATTTAAAACAATTTGTCTAGTCAACCCTAAGTATGGTTCGCCTAAATCTAAAACACTCAATATCCCTTCTTGGTTCACAGACATTAACTGATTGTTAAAATAAACATCTCTTTTCACATTTTCAATATATTCGAAGTGTCTTTTACGAGCTGTAGTAAGATTTTCTCTATTCAACTTTAAAACCTCAATGGTAATTTCTGCTCTTTTACTGAGAGGAGTTATTTTCCCGTTTTTTTCATATTTAAAATTTAAATTTCTGTGGTCATCTGGATTACAAGGGTCTATGAGATGAGCATTTTCAGACCTGACATAATGCTGCAATGCTGCATTATCTTTATACACATTAATGCTTGGAGGCTTGAGACGCTTTTCTTCAACCGGGAAATAATTCGCTTTATAACGATTACACTGTGCACATGCTACATAAACATTTAACCATTTATAACTCAACCAATAATAACCTTGTTCAAGTAAATTATCCTTCCTCCCAATTGAAGATATAGGTCTAAAATGTTCAATATCAAAATTCGTCAGAATAATAGACTCACAATAGCAGCATTTATTATGAAACAGTTTCTTCAATTCTGGTCTGACCCTATGAAGTAATTTAATATTACGATTAAATCTAGCTTGTTTAAACTTACTTGTTGCTCCTAAACGAGGGACAATCTGTAACTCCTCTTCCATTTTTAAGCGCTCAGACTCAAATAACTTAGGCATTGGCACCGCATCTCTATCTACATAAATCATAGGCTTAATCTTTTGACAAATAGTTAAATGTATTCTCTCTTGCAATCAAATCAAAGTCTTCTTCGCTTAGTAGCGTTTTGGTTTCTATGAAAAGGTCTTTATCTGAATTGTGATTTCTAACCACGTAAAAGTCAGTCCCAAAGAGAATACGGCTTCTTAACTTATTCTTACCAGTATAAGCATTGGCTTTTTTATTTGGGCTTGGTTCAGCTAGATACAAAGCATGTTCTGCCTCAAACTTTTCATTTTTCTCCAAACTATACTTTAAGAGTGGATAAATAGACGGCTTACTGATAATATAACTCAAATCGGCATAGATGTTTTCGTAATTAATCAACATGCTGCAGATGATAGAATACCAATCAGCTCTATCCCACACTTCATTGATTTTAAACCATGAAAATTCACCATTTGATTTGGTTGTCAGTTTAATTGCTTTATCCGGATCCCGCATTAAACGCTGACTATATACATTTCGGTCCTGTTCCATATACCTGGTCCATTCTTCTTCTCCACCAAAATGCGCCAAGCAAATTTTGAGGTTATTTAGGTTATGGTCAAGTGTGACTTTAAGCTCATCTCCCGTTCCGGTTTCCTTATAACCAAACAGTTGTCTGGCTTCACTACCTTCGGCGGTATTGCCTAAGACTTTTTTAAACAGGGTTTCATCCACTAGGCACAAGTAATTCATGGGATGGGTAAAATTGAATTGAAAATCGACATTTTTAAGTTGAGGCAGGTGTTTCGGTTTAAAATCATTCTGAGCATAGGTTTCCTTGAAAATGGGATGATAATGCGCTTCACTTTTGATTTTACCACGATAATAAATGGTACCAACCACACAATGTGTCATGATTGGAATATTGTTTTCAGAAGCATATCGCCAGATAGGCAAGAGATATTCGTCAAATACATAATAGCCTAAAGCAGGATAGATTTTAAAACCGCTAAATTTGCGATCTTCCATATAGGTTTTAATAAAACAAGGTTTTAACACCATGCGGTCCTCTACAATTTCATAATCAAAAAAGGTCTTCCCTTCGGCCTTAACACGCCTTGGGTCAACAAATAAAAATGGGTAATATTCCGGCTTAGGGGCTTTATAGTCTTGTTTTTTATCCTTGACAAAACCCCACAACTCTCGCATTTGATAATGGTAAACGTCCTGTACGTCTGCTTCTGACCACGGGTCTTTCGGATCAGTCAAACGCCGTTGAATTGAAGCTTTCAACTCTTTAGTAAATTTGGTCTTACCTGCTCCCATATACTCCATATCCATTGGTAGTATGACCATAGCAGAACCTGGTGGCAGCTGGTTTAATGCTCGCTCTGCCACATCTTTTTGATGTTCGTAAAAGGCAAATCGACCTAACAAATAGTACCGTTCTAGCAACTCCAACGTTTTTTTATTCATCAGCTTTTTAAATATTGGGAAAGTGCTTTTTAATGCCATTACAATCAGTGCCCTGCTCCATTTAACAAAAACAATAACTACTAGAGTCCACAATACCTTAAACCAAACCGGCCAATTGAAGTATAAATAACACTTTGCCATCCAAGCTTCCAACCATTTTATAAAGCCAATGGCTTCTTTATCACCGGCAATTAAATGGCTTAAACCTTCTATAAAAAATAACAGTGCCAATAAGGTTACCCAGAACCTGATTATCCCAAATGGAATTTTAATAAACCAATGATTTTGAATATATGACAGGCGCTTAACGCGCTGACGTTCTTTCTGTTTACCAGAATAAATTGCGCGGTATAGCTCATCTTTTTCTGCGTCTGTCTTAGCCCGTCCGTATTCACGCCTGTATTTAAACTTATAATACTTTTTAAACCGCCCTACAATAAAGCCAGTATTAATCAATTTGAAAACTGGGTTAGGTAAAATTGTTTTAGCCAGATATGGTGGTACAAAATTACCGGTAAAAACATGTGTATGGGCATTGATAATTCTCTTCTTTTGATCTGACATAAGTTTATGATTTTGGGCAAATTACGGCTAGTTAAATTCAATCATAGCGAATATAGCGATTCATTTTAAAAGTGACAAGAGGGAAAATCCTGTTTTTAGCCACAGGAAAAACCCTGATAATCCCATTCTACTTTTACATGCTGAACTATTATTTTAAGTTCTATCCAACAAAAAACCGTATTTTGTAAAAAAATAGAATAATGGAAACAAAATTAGCTGTCCTAATTGACGGTGATAATATACCTTCAGCATATGTTAAAGAAATGATGGAGGAGATTGCCAAATACGGTAATCCAACAATAAAACGAATATATGGTGATTGGACAAGACCTAATTTATCAAAATGGAAAAACCTTTTATTAGAAAATGCCATTACACCTATTCAACAATACGGTTATACCTCTGGTAAAAATGCCACTGATTCAGCAATGATCATTGATGCAATGGATATTCTATACTCTGGAAAAGTTAATGGATTTTGCTTAGTATCAAGTGACAGTGATTTCACACGCCTTGCAACTCGTTTAAGAGAAGCTGGCATGCAAGTTTATGGTATTGGTGAAAAGAAGACACCAGAGCCATTCATTGTAGCCTGCGATAAGTTCATTTATATAGAAATATTGAAGCAACAAGCTAGAAACGCAGCAGACGAGTCAAATGACAATGGAAAATCGCAAAGTGTCGATAAGATCACTAACAAAACCATTAAGCTGATTTCAAGTACAATTTCAGATTTAGGTGATGATGACGGCTGGGCCTTTCTTGGTGATGTTGGAAGCTTACTTCAAAAGAAACAACCAAATTTTGATTCAAGAAATTATGGCTTCCAAAAATTAACACCGTTAATTAAATCTATTAAACAATTTGAGGTTGAAGAACGTGAAAATTCACGAGGACGTTATAAACTAATTTACGTAAGAACTAAAAATTCACATAAAAAATAAAGTCATGGCTAGGGCTAAAACTATCGTTTGTAAGGCTGGAAAAACCACTAAAATCATTAGCAATTTTGGATCAGGTCATGCTAAAACATTCAAGGTAGATATAAGCGGAAACGGTGAGTTAATCTCAGGAACATTTATCGAAAAGAAATATTTATGGATATTTCCTAAAGCACCAAATACTGGTGAAATAGAGCCTCATATGTTATTTCATAGAGATTGGATAAACGGAATATATAAAGTTTACGTGACACCTGATCAAGATGTTATAGTAGAAATTAATTAAGTATGTTTTTACACTTGTTAACCGTCTTTATACTATTGCCCATTTTCTTATCAATTTTGTTAATTATAATTTCTTTTATAAGTCCACAAAACATTCACGACCAATTTTTCAGTTATAAGAACACACTTGATCGTGAAACTATTATTAAAAGACTGGAATATTTGGAAGAGATCAATCAAAAAAACTATGGGGATGAAAAAAAGAAAATCAATGGTTATTTTGCCGATAATAAATTAACAGATCATGAATTAACCCTCATTGAAAAAATTATTATTAATCGGTACTTTGATAAATTTAATAAACGTTGGATTGCTTTTAGAAGATCACCTTTCATGCTCAAAACGATCTTTCTTCTGAGTTTACTGAACGGTTTTGTGGTTTTTGGTTTAATATTATTCTTAATTACCGAAGAAAATGTAGATCCTGATTGGTGGGCTATTTGTCTCTACCCTATTGGCTTATTTCCAATGTCACTGATCATTGGTTTTCTTTTTCTTGGTGTCTTGTCTATGTTTTTTACTGTTTTAACCTTTTTTACAGGACGTGGAAGTATCATTAGAATTAGTCTCTTGCTTGATGAACTGTTAAAATCTCTTAAACCTGGTGGAAGAAATACTGCAATAAGTTTTCCTAATGTTGAAAGTGATATGATATATTTTAAATAAATCAACCTAAACCAACATCTAGAATCATCATAATTACAAAGCCAACCATAAAACCAAGCGTTGCTAAATCCGTATTTTTATCACGTTGTGTTTCAGGGATCACCTCTTCTACTACAACAAATATCATAGCACCTGCTGCAAATGCTAAAGCATATGGCAATATTGGCGTAAATGTCATAACAGCAGCCGCTCCTATTACAGCTGCAATAGGTTCAACTGCAGCTGATAACTGACCGAAAAAGAAACTTTTTTTCCGACTCATTCCTTCTCGTCTCAATGGCATTGAAACTGCAAATCCTTCAGGAAAATTTTGAATCCCTATCGCTAGGGCTAAAATAACGGCTTCTTCTGTGCCTGAAGTAGAAATACCCAAAGCAGCAGCCCCAAATAATATCCCAACCGATAAACCCTCGGGAATGTTATGCAAGGTAATTGCAGACACCAATAACATGGTTTTTTGCATTCTTGTTTTGACTCCTTCTGATTCAGATTCTTTAAAATTGATATGAACATGAGGAATAATTTTATCAAGTCCAAAAATAAAGAAAGCTCCTAATAGAAACCCAACCGCTGCAGGTACCCAGCTTCCGTCTGACTTATCAATTGCTGGCATTAAGAGTGACCAAAAACTAGCTGCCACCATTACACCACCAGTAAACCCAAGCGCAACATCTAAAACAGTTCTATTTAATTTTTTAAAAAAGAAGACGAAAGATGCACCCGCAGCAGTTACTCCCCAAGTAAATAAACCAGCAATTAAAGCTGCATATATTGGATCTTGATCTTCAAACCATTTAATTAAATCTAGCCACATCTTATCTAACGTATATGTTTTTATTTACTTTTTTGGAAAGGTTAACTTCCGTTGAATTATTGACCACAACTGTCATTGAATCGTCAAAATCAAACTTATCCTTGCACACAATAATAGCCCCCATTTCGATATGGTGTTGTGTTAAATACCTTAAGAAATCTTTATCATCTGACCCAATATTATGCACAACCCCTTGTTCTCCAATTTCTAAATCCTTCAGCTTCTTTAAAGGAACCATAATAGGGAAAACACCATTGGCATCAGGAATAGGATCTCCATGTGGGTCGAATTGCGGATTATTTAAAAAAGCACTCAGTTTATTAGTTAGTTTTTCAGATTTGATGTGCTCCAATTGCTCAGCAATTTCATGAACCTCATCCCAACTAAACCCTAATTTATCTACCAGAAATGTTTCCCAAAGTCTATGTTTACGGATCACTTTAATGGCGCACTCATTCCCCAAACTTGTTAGCTGACTGCCTTTGTATTTCTGATAGCTAAGTAGTTTTTTTTCAGATAGTTTTTTTATCATTTCTGTAACGGATGATGCCTTTGTCTGTAAGTCATCTGCAATCTCGTTAGTTGAAATTTGTTGTTTTTCATTCTCCAATGACAAATGATAAATAGATTTTAAATAATTTTCTTCACTCTGTGTCAACAACATAGCTTCATGCATTTATAAAAAATTTAAGCACCACTTAAACTTTTATTTAGGTAAAGCTAAAAATTATTTTTGAAACAAAAAATTATGGCGCAATTCTTTTGGTATCCCAACCAGATTTTGATTTAGAATAACAGATACGATCATGAAGGCGACCTAATCTTCCCTGCCAAAATTCAAAGTATTCCGGTTTGATAATATAGCCACCCCAATGTGGAGGTCGTGGCACAACATCAGGAAATTTTGACTCATAATAAGCCACTAAATCTTCCAATTCCTTTCTGTCTTTTATGGTATTGCTTTGACCCGAAGCCCAAGCACCAATTTGACTAATTCTTGGTCGAGAACTAAAATAATCATCAGATAAAGTTGGATCGACTTTCTCTACTTCTCCCTCTATTCTAACCTGTTGTTCAACTTCTTGCCAGAAAAACAAAGCAGAGATTTTCGGATTTGAATCTAAATTTTGTCCCTTCCGGCTATTATAGTTAGTATAAAATATCAATCCTTCCTCCAACAGTTCCTTCATATAAACGACACGGCTAGATGGTTGAGCATTGGTATCAACCGTACTAATCATCATAGCATGAGGAGAAGGACAATTTTTCTCATGAGCCGCCTGATACCATTTTTGAAACATCAAAAGTGGATCAGATAAATAATCTCCTAATTCTCCTTTAAGGAAATCAGAATGATCATTTCTAGTTTGATCTAAATGGCTCATTTAAGTTTATTATTCTTCTTCGTCTGTGGCGACATATGCTACATTAATTGATGATTCTACCACCTCTTCTTCTTCTTCTGCCTCAGCATCATCACTCATTTCCTCACCTTCCATTGCAACGTAAGGAAATATTTCTACAATTGGTGTTAAGGCAATATTTGGTATTTCGTATGTTACCATCAAACCTTTTAGGCTCTCTTCAATTCTATCGTAAGCATCCCTTGCATTTTGGGCAGAAACCAAAAAGTTGTTATTGACTTTAGTCTCTTTTCCAGAATCAGCATCTTCTGAAACATATGATACTTTGCATTTATACCAAATATCAGTATCATCATATTGAAATATATCTGCAAAATCTGTTTTGGCAATTGAAGTGACTAAAAATTCTCCTCTAATAAATTCACCAACTTCCACATAAATTCTTGCTTCCGCGTCTGTAAATGAAACCGAATTGACTAAATATGGTTCAGTTACTCGCTTTAAAGTCCCATCTTGAAATTCTTTTATGTATTTTACTTTTACAGTGTACCAGCTATTCATTTGATTAATTTAATACGTTTTGAGCCACAAAAGTAATACTAAAAATCGAACATTTTCCCATTCCACCATACAGAATATGATGAGGGTGCATATTTTAAAACAATCGTATTTCCATTCAATTCAAATCCTTGAACTTTTTGTCTTGTGATGTCAATTAATTCACCTCTAATAAAGGCAGAAACACCCCCACTTGAATTAATATAGGCTAAACAGCCGCCGCTCACCTGATAATTTGAAAACTGAGCATTATAAAAGGTATGGACTTCATTTTTGTACCAAATTTTTGGGTAATCAACCTCTTTAAAAAAGATGATACTATCATAAACAGCAACCTCCTGCAAATCGTAACCTAAATCCATCACGTCTCCATTAGAATAAACTTTATTCACTTCGTTATTATCTTGATAATAGACAAAATTATGTCCAGCTTGAAATTTTAATGCAAAATCACTCTCTAAATCGAAAACCTCCCCTTGGTTAAATACTGAAAAAGTATAATTCATGTTATCGTTAAACGCAATGACATTCAAACCTGCACTAAAGTTCACTTCTTGATTTGTCCTAAGCAAATCATAAAAATAGCCATTGTAAAATGCTTTATAATTATCAGCATTATCTCGATAAACAAAAACATTGGCCCCTATATGAGAGCTACTAACATAATAATCTCCTAAAACTTGTGCAAATTCAATGATTTCGTTCTTATAAAAATACTTAAGATTACCACCAATTTGATCTTGAAACACAATTAAACTATCCCCAACACCGTAGGAACCCACATAAGATGTTAGGATATTTGTTTCACCTTGATCAAATACTCTTAACACACTTGATATTTGATAAGCAAGGTAATTATTTGTTTTAATCAAGTTGGTTTGCCCTCTAGTAATTTGTGTTTTCTTTCCTTTATAAACAGCATAATAATCACCACGTGTATCAGCATAGGCTAAGAATTTGTTTCCAATTAATAAATTAGAGATATCTTGAAATTCTAGTAATGAAATTATACCGCTATTGAATTGATATAATTTATTATTAACCACTTCAAAAGCTGTGGCGTCCTGTGCTTTGGTAGGCCAAAATATGGCCTGCATCATGAAAAGAAGAAAAATAGGTTTTAACATATTGTAAATTGCCCTTAACGATTATAAAGTTAAAAAATTGTATCAAAAAAAATGCCGCGTTATTAACAGCGAGGCATTTTTAATGCTCAATGTAATTCTAAGCACGCTTCTTATTTGGAGCAGAACAAATATTAGCGGTTTACTCTGCCGATCGAAAACCTTGATTTAGAAGTATATAAATCCAATAAACTTTGAAAATAGAGTTGACCTTCATACACTGAAGCATATTCAATCCTGGGTACCCTTCGTCCTACATTTTTTGAACGATCATAAATAATTTCCTTATTAGATCCATCCATATTCACGCGAACTGTAATGATATTTTTCATGGCTTTTTCGTAAGCATTGTCAGTCTCAAAGCCCACAGAACTTTCGTCTGATTCTATGATATTGTAAACAATTTTAACCTGGTTATTAATACAATAAGCAGCAAACGATCTAGTTCCTATCTCTTTCTGGTATTGAATTTTTTTGATTATACCAAAATAATCCGCTTCGCCTGAAAGGTCAAAATTCATCACCAGAATGTCTTCATAATATGACTTGTAAAAGTTACTATTAGGCTCATCTTCAGATTTTTCATACCATAACTTTTCTCCAAAGAATACCATCTCACCATTGTCCTTCACCAATAATTCTTGTAGTATAATATCATTTCTAAACCTTTTGATTTTATTTCTTCTAGCATACTTACCAATTAACCCCTGTTCAAAATCATTCAAAGTCACGAAATTTACAGAACCATCTTCCAATTCAAAATTAATTAGGAAATACCCTGTAGCAGCTTCATTTTCTGTTATTGAAGATAGCCCATATACCAGAAAGGCTCCATTCAAAATTTTGACTTTAACCTCATCTACAAACCTGTCCTCTATTTCTATTTCACGTTTATAATGTATACCATTCATTGAATCGTAAACATTCACAAAAAACTTCCTGTTTATATGAACATATTTAACAATTCCAGTGTTTAAATATTCGTAAGCATACTCTTTGGAAAAATCATAATCATAGCTTAAAATGATTAGCTTACCGTCATCAGTCACCATGACATCCTGAACAGTATTGACAGGGTATTTTACGGATTGTTCAGATATAATTTCCACATCTCTTCCTACTAATATCGCCTTGTAGTTATAATATGAACTATTGTCTGAAGGAGAGACCATATACATTGCTAACAATTTCTTTCCATCTTCCGACAAATAATATGTAAATGTATTTATGGAGAATTTCCCCTTTAATCTTTGAGACCTCTTTAAACCTGCAAGGGGAGGAATAATAGGTCCCCTATTATCCATGGATCCAAGAAGAATTAATTTTGAAACTTCCCCAAGACCTTTATAACTAGCTAGATAATACTTTGTCTCCTTCGTTTTATGATCATCAATGTAAATACCACAAAGTTTATTATCTAGTATTATAATGTCACCTAGAGTTAACTTTTTTCCTTCATACTTATAAAACCTATTTAATGCGAATTTCAACTCAACATTAAGCAATTCACGATTACATAGATAAATAACAATTCCTTCCTGTCCAAAACTTTTTTTGACAATTTTATTGTTTACAATTCCAATGATTTCACCCTTATAAGATTGGAGTTTAGCTGGCTGTCCCCACTTGATTTGGTTTGTTCTCGTTTGAGTCATGGAAAAGACCGGGACGAAAACTAATAAAAAAAGTATTAATCTAACTTTCATGAATCCGAATAGTTGCTTTTGTAATGTTTATTTCCAGCCTAAAGGTAAAACTATATTTGTAAAATTATTCACAAAAAAAATGCCGTATTGTCAACAACACGGCATTTTAAGTAAATTCTAATCTAATTATTTCTTCGCTACCTTGTCTTCAGCCATTAAAACTGCGTTGTAAGCGTTGGCAATACCACCAGTTACACATAAGGTTTTAAACATGACTGGATCTTTAGTTCCAGGTAATGGCGTAGATTTTTCAGAAACATCCTGAGCTGAATTCAAAATGATTTCTTTGATTTCAACCATGCTTAAAGTAGGATAGTATGATTTTAGCATAGCTGCTAATCCTGCAACCATTGGTGCTGCCATACTTGTTCCTTGAGTCGTTTCATATTCACTTTGTGGAACAGTAGAATAAATTTCTAATCCAGGTGCATAGACATCAACCATTTTATCACCATAGTTTGAAAAAGAAGCTGCTAATCTTTTCTTGTATCTTGTAGAGGCTCCAACTTCAATCCAGTTAGTGAATTTATCACTCATTGACTCGTATTGTGGGCGTGGGAAATTGTTTTCCTCATCTATATCTTTACTTGAGTTACCAGCAGCATGCACTAATAAAACACCTTTTTCTTCAGCGTATCTAACAGCGGCAATTACTTCATCTTGATATGGAGAATAGGCTTTACCAAAACTCATATTAACAACCTGAGCGCCGTTATCAACTGCATATCTAATTGCTAATGCCACATCTTTATCTCGCTCATCTCCATCAGGAACAGTTCTTACTGACATAATTTTAACGTTGTTTGCCACACCGTCATTACCAATACCATTTCCTCTTACAGCTGCAATAATACCTGAACAATGTGTTCCATGCATAGCATCTGGCCCTTCTACATCATTTGATCCATAATTAACATCAGAAAAATCACTTGGATCATCTCCTTGTACAGTTCTTGCATTAAAATCTTTATTATAATAAAAGTTTACCTGACTTCCTAAATAATCGATATAATCATTTAATCCAACCAAACCAGAGTGACCTCCCATTTTCATCATTTTTCCAGCGATATCTCCAAGTTTAGGATCTTTGCTTAATGACTTTAAATCTTTAATAGTATACTCACCACCAAAATGCTTCATCAACTTTTCATCCATTTCACCATAGTGGCTTGACAACTCTTCTAATCTAGTTAATGTCTCCTGATTTTTCTTAAGGTTCTTCTCAACTAATTCTCTGACTTCCTTATATAACTCATACTCTTTTTTATCTTCTTCACTTAAATCAACATAACTTTTGCCATCATATTTCTTTTCGAATCTGGCATATAGTCTAGTCATTTCTAATTGTTCTTCCTTAACGTTTCCGCCTTCAGGGTTACCTAAAAAACTCCAACCGTGAACATCATCAATGTATCCGTTTTTATCGTCATCAATTCCATTATCAGGAATTTCATCTTCGTTCGTCCAGATCACACCTTTTAAATCTTCGTGCTCAATATCTACACCAGAATCAATTACAGCAACAACTACAGTAGATGATTTTTTGTCCTCTAATAATTTTTTATAGGCTAAATCGGTATTCATTCCGTATTTTTTACCGTTATACCAATTCAAAATTTTCTTGTCCACATCTTGTCCTATTCCTACGTAGAAATATAACATCCCTATTACAAGTATTAATTTTTTAAATTTCATGTTTTGATTTTTAATTTTTTGCTAAAATAATAATTTATATGCAAAAGCATAACAGAAGAATGATTAATGGTCAATTTTTAGTTGTAATCGTTCTAAAAATAGTTTAAATTTGTACTAGACCTTTATAAAAAAATTTCGTCTAACTAAATAGAACCACATTACAATTATGAGAATTCTCTTATTTCTGCTCTGTTTTTTGTCCTTCTCAAGCTTTTCACAGCAAAAGGACGAGGGTAGTATTAGTTTTCAAAAACACTTAAATTCATCACCCAAAAAAGTGACCAATTTTGCTGTTAAAGGAAATCTTAGTGGTTTAAAACTTCAAGAAACTGTTCATTATAAATATTCCAATGCAGATTGGCACTTTATTAGATGTACTTCAAGCGATCTTGCTAGCCTAATGTCTGATGGGATCGTTGAGCAAATTTATTTTACACCTTCCGCACCAAGAATGTTGAATGACAGCATGAGATTACAACAAAATATTGATCCTATTCATGCTGGTTTATCTCCACTGCATACACCTTACAAAGGCAAAGGTGTAATTATGGGTTATATTGACACTGGAATTGATTTTACACATGAAGATTTCAAAAATGCTGATGGCTCCACCCGTGTGATCCGATATTGGGATCAAGGCCTCCCAGTTCATCCAGATCGGACTCCAGAAAAATATGGTTATGGTCAAATTTGGACCAATACGGATATAGACAATGGTAATTGTACATCAACTGATAATCATGCACATGGCAGCACTGTTGCTGGGTCAGGATCTGGTAATGGTAGAGCGATTAACAAATTCACTGGTGTAGCCCCAGAATGCGATATAGTAATGATTGAAACCAATTTTTCTTTAGAAAATTGGACGTTAACCGTAGCTGACGCTATTGATTATCTTTTTGTACTTGCCGATTCATTAGGTAAACCTGCTGTGATGAATACATCAGTTGGTGATTACTTAGGTAGTCACGACGGTACCGATCCCGCTAGTCAAATTATTGACAGTTTATTAAATGCTAAAGCAGGTCGAATTGTTGTAGCAGCTGCTGGGAATTCAGGAAATTGGGACAAATATCATGTTCATGGTGATGTAGACGTTGACACTTCATTTACTTGGTTTGAAGCGAATACTACCAGTAACCCAGATACGGCTTTCGTTGTATTCGATTTATGGACAGACACTGCCGACTTTAATAATGTTCAGTTTGCCTTTGGTGCTGATCAGGAGCTGCCAAATTTTGAGTTTAGAGGACGAACTCAGTTTTATTCAATAGCAGGTTTATTAAATACCACAACTGAGGATTCAATTATGTTTAACAATACAAGGATTAGTCCTGTCAGGTTCTTTTGTGAGGAAGTTAATGGGGTTTATCATATTGAAGTGTATATTGAACCTATAGATTCAACAGATTATTTGTTTAGGTTTATGACCACAGGAAATGGCAGTTACGATCTATGGTCTGGCGCTACCATTGGACTCAATAAAATAAGAGAAGATAATTTTCCTTCTGCTGTTGATTTCCCTGACATTCTTCACATTCACCTTCCTGACTCACTTGTCAGTACAGTGAGTTCGTGGGCTTGCTTAGAAAGTGTTATAACTGTTGGAAATGTTGCCAATCAGCTTGATTATATTGATCAAAATGGTGATGTATACACCTTTAACCATACTCCGGGGAAATTATCTATCAACTCAAGTAAAGGTCCAAACAGAAAAAACTATGTTAAACCAGATATCTCAGCAACGGGTGATGGCACATTAAGTGCTTGTCCAGAATATTTAATTAATAACTTAATTAACAATGGTGGTAATGCCTTAGATGCAGGGTTAAAACATGTCAGAAATGGTGGTACATCAATGGCGTGTCCAGTTATTGCAGGTATCGCAGCCTTATACTTGGAAAAATGCAACCAATCTACTTATGCAGATTTTAAAGCAGACCTGCTTAGTACAGCTCATGAGGACAGTTATACTGGTACAACTCCTAATTTTGCCTATGGCTATGGTAAAATTGATGCCTTTGAACTTTTAAACAAAACCAATTATTCAATAGATTTGCTTGGCGATTCATTGATTTGTGACGACACAGCCTATTTTTCAATCCCTCAAACTGTCAGCAACTATTTTTGGAGTACAGGTGAAATTAATGTGAGTAGTATTTCAGTTTTAGGAGATGATATTATATCAGCTTTTACAGTCAACAATAAAGGATGTATCGCATATACTGATACCATTGAGGTCATTGATGGTATAATGCCAATTGAGCCTTATATTGATATTATTGGTGGAGGTTTGGTAACAACACCTGCTTATGAGCACCAATGGTATTTAAATGGCGAGCCAATTGATGATGGCAATGAACAATTCTTTAATCCTGAAATTTCAGGACTATATGAAGTCATTGTAACAAGTATAGATGGATGTAGTTTAACGTCAGAGGCTAGAGACATTGACATTTCAACAATTAATGAACTTAAGAAAAATGAATTCGTCGTTTTTCCTAACCCTTTCACTGATGGTTTTAAAATCATCAAAAATGATTTTTATGATGTTGAATTAAACATTACCGACGCTAGAGGAAGGTTAATCTATAACCTTGAACAAATTGATTCTTCAAATTTGTTTATTTCTGTCAACCTCCCTGATTTGCCCTCAGGTGTTTACTTTATGCAATTAAATTATAATAATAGTTACAAAACCATAAAACTGGTGAGACAATAAAAAATTATTTATAAATTTGACGCAAATTTTTAGCATAAATGGATTTAAAAGGAATCATTTCAATATCAGGAAAAGCAGGATTATATAAAGTTGCTGCTCAAGGTAGAAATAACATTATTGTACAAGCATTGGGTGACGACAGAAAGTTTCCAATTTTTTCTACAGATAAAGTTTCTGCGCTCGAGGATATCAGTATTTATACTTATGAAGAAGACATGCCTTTAGTTGATGTATATCAAAAACTGGCTGATTTTGAAGATTATAAATCATCAATTAACCATAAAGAATCTGGTCATAAATTAAGATCACGTGTCACTGAATTCTTGCCTGATTATGATGAAGATCGTGTTTATGATGGAGATTTAAAGAAATTGTTTCAATGGTATAATATTCTTGTGAAAGAGAATATTATTGTTAAACCTGAAGAAGGTATTAGCGAAGAAGAATAGTCAAAAAATAAGATTTTAATTAAAAAAGCTCACTGTTTTCAGTGAGCTTTTTTAATTTTTTAATTTAATACTACTTCTAAACAAAAGTCATTTTTAATTGTTTTTACCTCTAAAGCTTTAGAGAAATTTAAAATGTTTTGAAGAACAACCGCTTTAGGTTTTAATTGTTGTTCCGAAGTTTTTTTGATGTCTTTAACAAGGTAGCATTTTGCCATAGGCTATTTTCTTTTTTATTTAGTATTTAACCAATAAACGTACTTTTCTTTTCAATATTGTATTCAGGGTAAAAAAGGTTCATTTCTTAATGTTTGTTAATATGAGATATTAATTTGATTTATCAAAAAAGAAAACTACATTTGTCTTTTAATCTAATTATAATTGAAAATGAAAATAAAAACATTAGTATTTGCTGCATTGAGTGTACTTTTAATTTCTTGTGAGGGTACTGGTTCAACAAGTGGACCAGAAGGTGCTACTAAAGTCTATGTTAGTGCAATTGCAAAAGCCGATTTTGATAAAGCTATTGAAGTATCTACCGGAACGGCCTTAGAGACTGTGATGGAAATGAAAAATGACAATGCACCAGGCTATGAAACTAAAATAATAGAAGTAAACTGTGAAATTGATACTGAAACAGAAACTGCTAAATGTAAATGTACCGAAAGAAGAAAAGACACAACTATCTTCTTAAATTATAAGTACGATTCATTTCAATATGATTTAGAGAAAGTTGATGGTGTATGGAAGGTTTCTGCACAAGTTAAAGACATGGCAATGCCTGACTTTGGTGACATGGACTTAGGTGATGAAGATATGATGGAAGACATGCCAATGGAAGAAACAATCATGACTGACGAAGGCGAAGATGATATAAAGTAATAAAATTTAATATTTTTTAGAGCCCATCTGCCATAGGTTGATGGGTTTTTTTATTTAAGAATGAAAAGAATTTGGATATATTTATTATGCTTAGTTAGTTTTTTGAGTTGCAATGATAATTATGAAGGCATTAAAGGTCAATCCTATATTCATGAAAACGTTAAACCAGTTTTACCGGACAGTATTATAGACATCTTAAAAGATGGAGATATTATCCTCAGACGTGGAGATGGTCCTCTCTCCTTTCATTTAAGTCGATCTACTGGAGAACCATATACCCATTGCGGTATTATTTTTAAAGCCAAGGACAAATGGGGTGTAATTCATACCTTAGGTTCTGACGCTAGTGAAAAGGAAATTGATGGCGTTCAAACCACCACTCTTTCTCGTTTTGTAAAACAAGCTGCCGATTCTGTCTTATTTATTTGTCGTCCCATTTTTAAAAATAACGCAGGTGATTTAGTATTAGATCGTGCCAAATACTACTTACAGCAAAAAGTACCATTTGACCATAGATTCAGCTTATTAACAACAGACAAATTCTATTGCTCAGAACTATTATACTATGTTTTTAAAGATGCGAACGAGGGTAAAAACATATTTGTGATTCAAAAAAAACGAAAATCTTACATCTTAATGTTCTCAACCTTCTTCAAGTCTCAAAATTTTGAGAAAATATATGAGCTAAAGAAATTTTAGGATTGTTAAGATTTCATAATCTTTTTTGCACACGTAACAATATCTTTTTTAGGGGTTTGAGATGATAGAATCCATTAATTCAAATCAATAAATCAACTTGTCCTTGATACTAGAAATTCCTTGTATTCCTCCAGTATGCAATAAAACAATTTTAGAACCTGGTTTAAACTTTCCTGCTTTGATCATTTCAAAAAAGGCGTAAACCATTTTGCCAGTATAGATTTGGTCAAGTTTAATTTTGGTTTGATTGTAGAAAACATTCATGAAACTAATTAATTCTTCGTTATACTTTCCATAGCCACCAAAATGATAATCTGTTGCCAATTCAAGTTGGTTCATTTTATCATTTAAATCATCTTCCAGCAATCCTACTTCACTTAATAAGGTTTTGACCTCATCCTTTATAAAATGACCATTTTTAAAAACTGGAACAGCAACTACAATCGTTTTTAAAACGTTTAACAATAAGCCGGAAATTGTTGTGCCAGTACCTGCAGCACAAAATATATAATCTGGCTCAAAATCAAGTTCTGACACTATTTCAGCACAACCTAATACACCTAAAATATTGGCTCCACCTTCAGGAATAATTAAACAGTTACCATATTTACTTCTTAAATTTTCCCAATGCCACTTTTCATAGCGATATTGATATTCTGATCTAGAAACAAATTCCAATTGCATACCATATTGAGCAGCTTGTTCTAAAGTTTCATTACTATTTTTACTCAACTCTTCGCCCCTAATCATTCCAATCGTTGGTATTCCCATTTCAGATCCAATACAAGCAGTGGCAGCAATATGATTGGAATACGCCCCTCCAAAAGTTAAAATTTTATCGTATTTGTAGGATTTGAATTTTTCAATGTTCAATTTTAACTTTCGCCATTTATTCCCAGAGATTTCGGGATGAATCAGGTCATCTCGTTTCATCCAAACCTCAAGCCCATATTTCTCAAATAAAGGATGTTGTATGTTTTCTATAGGAGATGGTAAATTTAATTGCATGATCAGACCGTTTCTTCTCCATTTGGTGTATACATGGTGACACCTGATTCATGATACCATTTAACCATATGATCAAAAAAGCCCTTGGCATCCACTAATAAAGTCTCCGCTTCTCCAATTTTCACCTTTTCGAGCACACCTGCTTTTTCAAATAGTGGAATTAAATCGTCACATTTTCGTTTAACCGAATAATTTGGATCATGAACTTTGGTTTGTACTGCATGTTCAACACCTTGATAATCCACAACTTTAAAATCAAATATTTCGGGATAATAAACTGGAAATTTAAAATCTGTTATGGCATCTTCTAGTGTATGCAAACTTGTTCCAGCCATAGCTAAGGTTACACCAATGTATAAAATTTTTCCCCTAGCCTCACCTACCCTATAAAATGGACTTTCAGCGTTATAAGGTGTCAGAGCTTTGAAATGATCTTTAACAAAATAGTCTTTATTTGGTCCATAAACTGAAACTGGCTCAGTTGGATGAATACTTCTTACTGTTTCAGGCATGGTTCTAAAATACTCAGTAATTTTTCCTGTTTTTGAAGGCGAGTTTTTAACATCAAAGAAGGGTGAATTCCGAATGTAGTTCAGTTGATAGACGTTATTTGGAGAAGTTGGCATTAAAATATGACCTGAATCTCCAACCACTTCTTTTAATGCATCAACAAATGTTTTGGGACCTTCACTTAAATGACCAATTTGACTTAAGGCTGAATGAACTAAAATTGTATCACCAATATGGATTCCAATTCCTTTCAAGTCATTAACAATATCTGCCTTAGTTAAGCTTTTACCGGCTATTTTTTGATTGGTCAAAATTTTATTTCTGACTTGTTTTTTTCGGCGGCGATTCCAATTTAAGATGACGTCAGGAGTTAAATGACGCAATGTATCTTTAAAACTCATTGTGCCATAAATTTATAGGTAATGGTGCCTGTTTGGAGTCCTACACCTGATTTATAATCAAATCTAGCTCTTTTTGCATATTTTGTTGCCCGTTCAATCAAACATTCGGTTGCACCTGAAGAGCGATTACTTAAAAAACGTGTATCTTTTACGCTTCCAGAAGCATCTACTTTTATTTGAATAACAATAGTTCCTGCGCTATTACACATATAACTTGGTCTTGGTAAGCTGTGTGCTTTTCTTCCCGGTAAATCATATTCAACCAATACTTCGCCAGCAATTGCATTTTCTCCACCACTAGTTTCAACAGGTTTATCAGTTGATTTATTTTTTGATTTGTCTTCAGTAATGATGTCAGTATCTGATTCAGCCCGACTTTCAGCCTTGTTTGGGTTATTTTCAGCAGCTTCAGCAAATAATTGGGCCTCCAATGCCTTGGCATCATTTAAAACCTCCTGATCGATAGCATCTTTATTGGTTGAATAATTTTCAAACGATTCTTCTCTCGTATCATTTGCATCTTTGACAAAATTAGAAACATCTTCTGTAGGTAAGGGTTCCTTTTTCAAATCTAATAATTCCTCAAGTTCTGGATCAAGCTCAATATCGTCCAATGGGATTTCGATTCTAATTTCTTCTGGCAACAACTTGGTGACTGGCTTAACAGTAGTAAATCCAGAAACAACGAAAATAATAATATGAAACAATACTGTTCCCAGTATGGCATATCTATACTTTTCTAGATTAATTAAAAACTGATCCACTATTCGCTTTCTTTTTTGATCCAATCACTTGTTTCCAAGTTAAAATAGGATAAACTATTTTTTGTACTAATGCTTACGATTGATTCCTTATAAAGTTCAATTTCACCAGCTATAAATGGCAAAATTGTATCACCTTGTCTATTTAATAACCCCATTTTATTATTTTTATTGGCTAATAAGATGGTGTCATTTAAAAACTTAAGCTCATTATAAACTAAAGGTACAACAATTTCGTCATTGGGATTAATGATACCCCATAAGTTACTTTGAGAAACAATACCTAAACCGTTCTTAAATGGTTTGACTGCATTATATTTAGGTTCAATGACCTCTTCAGCTGGAACTGGACTTAAATACCCCCATAAATCACCTTTGCTAAAAGCAATTAAATTGCTGTAGGCACTTAAAGTCTCTTTCCCATACTTAAAAATAAGTTGACCATCTGGTTTCATATAATTATATCCCCCATCAGTCAAAACTAATATTGGATTACGATTATATTTAGCCAGTATTTTATACTCAGGATAAATAGGTTGCCATAAACCCTGAAATATCAGATTACCACTATCAGAAATATAATTAAAAGAATCATTTCTTGTCACCAAATAATACCCATTTGAATAAGCCCCAATATAATCATAGTCAAATGTTAAAATTGTGTCAGAATTTAAGTTTAAACCACCCCATTTCCCATTAAATTCAAGACCATAAACACTATCTGTTTTAAGTATTTTTAAATTGGAATATTCTGGGTTGATAATAAAATTGGCCAGCTTATCAATCAATCCCCATTTACCATCCATGCTAACTTTGGCAATACCATTTTCAAAATTAAAAGCATCAGTAAATACTGGGTTAATACTTACATTCCCTTTTTCGTCAAAATATCCATAAAGGTCATCTTTTTGAAAAGGGATTCGATCATCCACCATTTGACCAAGATCGGTATAAACCGCTGGAACAACAAATTCACCCTGCCGATTAATTAAACCATAAAATTCATTTTGCTCAACAACAGCATAACCTTCATTAAAAGCAAAGCCATCATCAAATTGACACGGAATTTTAAGTGCGCCAGTTTTTGAAATATAACCAATCTTATCATCTATCATTACAGCTGCATATCCTTCACTAAATTGATCAACATAATCGTATGAAGCTTCAATTTTAAACGTATTATCTGCATTTATAAAACCCCAAACATTGTCTGATCTAATTGGCAAAAAGACTGTTTTTGATAATTCTAATTCAAGCTCAACCGCTTTTTTAAACGGCGTGTTAGGATAACGTTCCAAGAATTCAGAAATGGCATCTTCAAACTGATGTTCTCCAATAAACGTTTGGTACAATTCATCCCAGGCTTTTGAAATATTCCGATTACTTGAGTAGGTATTAATAAATTCCTCATATGATTTTATGGTTTTAGAGGAGGTCTCTATTTCAAAAACTTTGTTTTCTGCGTCCTCTATAAATGGACTATCAGGATAGTTATCAATAAAATTAATGTAAGATGCCAAATCTTGATGTCGTGTCTGTTCAATATAAAGTTGTTTTTCGAATCGTGAACGAGCTTGGGTATAAAACTTAGAATTAGGATATTTAACCATAAAAGCTTTAAAATCTTTAGCTTTATGTCCTGTTAATGCTGCTTCGAAAAAAAGACTATCTCTCAGTGTTATCGCCTCAGGCAAATGTTGGCTCCAAGGGTGTTTATTAATAAAATCTTGATATCCGAATTCAGAATTCACATTTAAAGCTCTTTTAAACCATGCATTAGAAACATTATCTCTTTGTTCATAAATTCGAACACTATCTGCACTAAGATCAGCATATTTGGCTTTTAGCTTAGTCGTTAATGTCTTATAATTTTGAGTTGAGTACTTAATGCAAACATAGGCAGAATCAATATTATGAAAAGGATTATCTTCCCTTAGGTAAATCACACTTAATCCAAAATTGGCAGCAACTGGATGTCGTTTTCTAACTTTTTCAAGCTTCTGTTTTGCCTTAAAGTAATTGTACACTTCAAGCGCTTGAAAACCACTTTTCAGACGTCCTGCAAAAACACTTAAGGTGCTAAGCAAAATAATGATTATGATATAGTGTTTTCGTCTCATCTTTAACATTACAAAAATAATATTGTTTAGATAAGGTAAATGGTATTCTACATATTATATTGAATAATTAATTGAATAATTTTAAATAATACCGCATTGTTTCCGTTTATCCTTTTAAATTTGCAGTTTTTTCGTACTTTTTCAATGATAAAAATTGGTGACAGAATAATGTTCTTTATAGTGATTAAGCCATTGTCTTACTTACCAATTAACGTTCTTTTCTTTTTTTCAAATATCATTTATTTTTTAACTTATTGGATTGTTAAATACAGAAGACAAGTTGTACGTGGTAACTTAATTAATGCATTCCCAGATAAATCGATTACAGAAATCAAACGTATCGAGCGTAAGTTTTATCAACATTTTACAGATTTCATTTTCGAAAGTATAAAATCGATCAGTATTACTGAATCAGAGGTTATGAAACGTACTAAAATAAAAAATCCTGAGTTGTTGGATAATTTATATACTAGTGGTAAAAATGTCTTGGTACTATGCGGTCATTACAACAATTGGGAGTTTTATGCCTTGAGCTTACCAAAAAAAATCAAACATTCATCCTATTCTTTATATCAACCGCTTAAGAATAAATTTTTTGACCGCATATTGCTGAATTCTAGGATGCGAAATGGTATGCGATTAATTGAAACTAAAAAAGTATTTTCTTTTTTTCAGGAGGTCGAAACGAATCCTAAATTAATGGTGATCGTTAATGATCAATCTCCAACTAATCATAAGAAAGCCTATTGGAATACATTTTTGAATCAAGAAACTGGCTGGAATATTGGTCCTGAAAAATTAGCAAAAAAATATGGTTATGTTGTTTTGTTTGGACATTCTAAAAAATTGAAACGTGGCTGTTACGAGGTAGAATTTAATACCATTACTGAAACACCTGCGCAGACAAATAATGACTATATTACAGATAAATACTCTGCCTTATTAGAAGAAATAATCAAGGAAAAACCTGAATTTTGGTTATGGTCTCATAAAAGGTGGAAGCATAAAAACACCTAAAATGAATTTCACGCCTCTTGCTGAACGCATGCGACCTGATACGCTTGACCAATACATTGGACAGCAGCATATCCTAGGAAAAAGTTCTGGTTTGCGAAAGGCAATAGAATCTGGTAATATTCCATCCATGATTTTCTGGGGACCACCCGGAATTGGTAAAACTACTTTGGCACAAATTATTGCCAATACCGTTAACCGACCTTTTTATAATTTGAGTGCAATAAATTCAGGGGTTAAGGATATCCGAGAAATTATTCAAAAAGTTAAAAATCAGGGATTATTTGGCAATCAAAATGCCATTTTATTTATAGATGAAATTCACCGGTTTTCAAAATCCCAGCAAGACTCACTTTTAGGGGCTGTTGAACAAGGATTATTGACATTAATTGGCGCAACTACTGAAAATCCTTCTTTTGAGGTAATTTCTGCCCTATTGTCTAGATGTCAAGTCTACACACTCAAACACCACTCAAGAGCGGAATTAGAGTTAATGTTAACCAATGCGCTAAGCAAGGACAGCCTTTTAAATCAAAAAGACATTAAACTAGCGGATACAACTGCACTTTTAAAAGTCTCAGGTGGAGATGCTCGAAAATTACTTAATGCTTTGGAATTAGTTGTTTCACAAATTGATCAAGAGGTAATTGAGATTACTGATGAGGCAGTTCAGTCAATAATTCAAGAAAATTTACCGATTTATGATAAAAATGGAGAACAGCATTATGACATCATCTCTGCATTTATTAAGTCAATAAGAGGAAGTGATCCTAACGCTGCTGTATATTGGCTAGCAAGAATGGTTGAAGCAGGTGAAGATCCAAAATTCATTGCCCGTCGTTTATTAATTTCAGCATCCGAAGACATTGGCTTAGCCAACCCAAACGCTTTGATTATGGCAAACAATTGTTTTGCAGCGGTTAATGTTATAGGTTATCCTGAAAGTCGAATTATTTTATCACAATGTGTTATTTATTTGGCAACTTCTCCGAAAGGAAATGGCGCGTATATGGCGATTAATAAAGCCCAACAGGTTGTTAAAGAAACTGGAAATTTATCAGTACCCTTACCGCTAAGAAATGCCCCAACCAAACTAATGAAGGACCTGGGCTACGGGGACAACTATAAATACGCTCACGATCATCCTGGTAATTTTGTCAACCAAGAATTTATGCCTGATGAAATTTCAGGTACTGTCCTTTATAAACCTGGCAGTTCCAAGAGAGAACAAGATATTGATCAGACGATTAAAAATTTGTGGGGTGATAAGTATTGAGACTTAGTCAAACTTAGCACTTAATGCGCTTATAATTTGTTTCGTATATTTAGTGATAGCAATTACACGCCACATGAAAAAAACATTATATATTTCAATACTTCTACTCACTTTCAATATGCATGGTATAGCCTCCGAAAAACTAACTAATATTGTCAAATTTGCAAAGCAAGAAACTGCTAAGAAATTATTGCTAACAGAAGACAGTTTCACCAAAAGCTGGAGTCAATTCGACATAGATTCTCGCCTTGGCAAACAGAAAGGCACAAAAGAAGAGTTATTAGATTTAATTGCTAACCAGGCAAGATCTTGGACAAAAATTGAAATAAAAAGAATTACGTCAATATTAAAAACAATTGATCAATATATTATTAAAAACGGATATTCTATTCCATTTCCTGAGCGCATTCTTTTCGTAAAGACAACCGGAATTGAGGAAGGCGGAGCTGTTGGTTATACCAGGAATAATTATGTTGTGCTAAAAGAAAATTTCTCCGAAGCTCCTGATGATCAATTTGCACATTTAGTACTTCACGAACTGTTCCATGTCATTTCAAGAAATAATCACGCCTTAAGGATCGCGCTATACAACGTTATAGGGTTTAAGATGATGGAGCCAATTGAATATCCTGAAAAGATAAAAGCATTCAGAATTACAAATCCAGATGCTACTCAGACAGATTGTTATATTACTGTTGAAGTCAATAGTAAAAAAATTGATTGTATGATGGTTTTGTATTCCAAACGACAATATGATGGCGGTAAATTCTTTGACTACCTGACGATTGGGTTTTTGAAATTATTAGACGGTGAAAGGAAGGAGCCTGAATTGATTAATGGAAATCCAATTATTTATGAATTTAACGGTGTCAAGAATTTCTATGAACAGGTTGGTAAAAACACAAACTACATTATTCATGCTGAAGAAATAATGGCGGAAAATTTTACTATGGCAGTTAACGGCAAAACAGGGCTACCTAATCAAGAGATTATTGATCAAATCAAAATGATTTTAACAAAATCAGAATAAAACACTCATTATATACTTTTTTAGTACTTTTCTCGTTCCTTTTTCAGACTGTCAATTCGACTAATTCCCTTTTCTTGACGTTAGTTTTGTATTATTAATTTAAAAGAATCATTATGAAAAAGAAAATGAAATTATTTATCGCATCAGCAGTACTCACAATGTTTATTCCGTTTTGTTCTTGGTCACAGGATACAAAGTTTGACTTGAGCAGGAGTATCGAATTTTCCAACAGTAAACAAACTGAAGAAATTATTATTAAAACCGAATCAAATTCAACCCAACTATATATAAGTATAAAAAGTGCAATTAACCAAGGCGGTTTGATTGTAGAAATTTATGACCCAGCTGGAGAAAAACAAGGTAACTTCGAGATAGAAAGCATTGTTAAATCAAATGATGGAAAAACTGAATACGTTCAAGGAAGTATACAAAAAAAGATAAATGTTCCCATGGCTGGAGAATGGAAAATAAAAATAATTCCAACCAACACTACCGGACATATTCGCATTGGCACATACATAGGCATCCCTGATGACAAAAAATAATATGCATTAGTACTTATGAGGTTAAAAGTTAAACATTTCTTATTCTGTATTTTATCTTTTTTTGTTTGCCATTCAACAATCGCTAAACAAAACATAAATCACAGTGGAAGTATATCCGGTCAAATACATCTTGATAGCAGTTGGGCACCAACTTTATACATGTCTTATATTGAAGATTTTAATTCGTTGTATTCGATTTCGTCTAGCATGATTATCCAAAAGGTCGACATTGATAATGAAGGGTATTTTTCATTTGATCTTGAGTTTTTACCTAAGGAAGATAATCTATACAGGATTCACTTTGTTAAAAAAGGAGAACCTGATGCCTCCATAATAATTGGTGGAAGTGAAGAAAACCATTTCTTCATTTTTGCCAATCGTTTTTCAAATATTAGGCTCAAAAAGAGCAAAGAAGAAAAAATAAACGACATCAAAATTTTAGATTCTCCAATTAATTTGCAATTTTCTCAGGTCAAATCTATCAACAATTACCTTGATTCTTCAAACATTGCTTCCACTCAAATAAAAAGAACATTTATAAAAAAAGCTGGCTATGAAAAATTGAGATCTATTGCTGATACATGCCAACACTCTTTACTTTCTCTTTACGCAATTTATAGTAGTAAGTTTGCCACTAATTATAACTCAGAACTAGATTTTTACGATAATTATAACCAAAAATGGGCAGATGAAGAGTCTAGTTATTTCAAGGTTTTTAGAAAACAACTGCCTTTAAAAAAAAGAGGGTTCCCTTTATTATACATTGGATTTATATTAGTTGGATTAACTTTTGGGATTTTATTAGGAAAGACGTCTCTTTTTAAAAGAAAGGAAGTTAATAAACTTAGCGTACTGAGTATTCAAGAACGAAAAATATTCTTATTACTCCAAGAAGGCTATAGTAATCAGGATATTTCGGACCAATGCAATATTGGTGTAAGCACTGTAAAATCTCATGTCAGTGCGATCTACAGTAAGCTTAAGATTAAATCCAGAAAAGAGGCTGTAAATCTAAAAAATTAAATACTATTTAGAGTAGCATTTGCCAGCAGTAAATGATCCAAAATCACAAGTGCTGCCATAGCTTCAACAATGGGCACAGCCCTAGGCACAACACAAGGGTCGTGTCTTCCCTTTCCTTCTAGTTCAATTGAATTACCGGAAGAAGAAATACTCTCCTGCTTTTGCATAAGTGTTGCTACTGGTTTAAACCCTACGTTGAAATAGATGTCTTCTCCATTAGAAATACCACCTTGAATACCGCCTGAATAATTGGTTTTAGTCGATATTTCCCCTTCCTTTATCTCAAATCTATCATTATGCTCACTACCCCTCATTCTGGTTCCTTTAAACCCACTTCCTAATTCAAAACCTTTCACAGCATTGATGGTAAACATAGCCTTTGCTAGATTGGCATTTAGTTTGTCAAAAACCGGTTCTCCGAGTCCTATTGGTACATTTTGAATTACACAAGTCACTGTTCCTCCAATAGTATCACCAGATTTTCTAATGGTCTGAATCAAGTCTATCATTTGATTCGCAACATCAGAATCAGGACATCTGACTATATTTGATTCAGTTTCAATCAAATTAAGTACTTTATATGGCTTCTCAACTTTTATCTCACCAACTGAACTGACATATGCCCGAATAGAAATGTTCTTTTTTTCCAAAACCTGCTTGGCAATTGCACCAGCTACTACTCTAACGGCAGTCTCTCTAGCACTACTGCGCCCTCCACCCTTATGGTCCCGAATACCATATTTCTGTTCATACGTATAATCAGCGTGCGAAGGTCGAAAAGCTTCTTTTAAATGGTCGTAGTCTTTCGATTTTTGATTCTCATTTCGAATAATGAAACCAATAGGAGCTCCAGTTGTTTTACCTTCAAACAATCCAGATAATATTTCAACAGAATCTGATTCTTTGCGTTGTGTAACAATTTTTGATTGACCTGGTTTTCTTCTATCTAGTTCTTTCTGAATCTCTTCGATATCAATTTCTAAATCTGACGGGCAACCATCTAAAATACCGCCAATTGCGACTCCATGCGACTCTCCAAATGACGTTAACTTTAAGATGTTTCCAAATGAATTTGACATATCAAAAATGACTATAATTTATTTGATATTAAAACTAGTCATAATTTTATTAATCACTCGAAGTATACTAAGTAAGATTTTTATTCCTATCCAAGAAACCCAACGAAAAACACCTAACTTATTTAGCAAAACGGTCACCAAATTAGGTTTTATATGAATTAAGCCCCGATAGTCAATCTACAATTCTCTAAAATATGTCGAACTTCTTTTAATGAAGGTGCCTCAGCATATGTTCTCAATACAGGTTCAGTACCAGAAGGACGAATCATCAACCAACGGTTGTCATCAAAATGATATTTAAAACCATCCATATCCTCTATCGCTTCAACTTTATACTTACCAAAGAAATTGAATTTCTTTTCGCGACACTTTCCAATAATAGTATCTTTTAGTTGATTGGTAATATGCAAATCTGAACGTTCAAATGCAAATTCACCAACAATTTCATAAACCTCTTCAATCAGGGCCTCTAAAGACTTTCCAGATTTAGCCATGAATTCCCAAATGGTCAATCCAATCCAAATTCCATCACGCTCCGGAATATGAGTCTTTATAGCAATCCCCCCACTTTCTTCACCACCTAATAGTACATCTTCATTTTCATCAGCCATAATACCAGCAATGTATTTAAATCCGATTGGCACTTCAACATGTTCTAAACCGTAATGTGCGCACATCTTCTTAATTCTAGGTGTGCTGCTAAATCCAGTCACCACTTTTCCAGACATACCTTTGTATTTCACCAAATAATGGATTAGCAATAAAATGATATGGTGGGAATCAACAAACTCACCTTTTGAATTGTATAACCCTATTCTATCTGCATCACCATCAGTGGCTAGTGCACAATGTATATTCCCATTAGATTTAATAAATTCAGACAATTCCGTTAAATTCTTCGCAATTGGCTCTGGTGCTTGACCATTAAATGAAGGATTATTTTCACAGTGCAAGAAATCTAAATCTGGTAAAATACGTTTTAATACGTTTTGACCTGCCCCATACATAGCATCATAAGCCAAGTTCATCCCTGATTTTTTAATGGCATCAATATCAAATGTATCATTAACAGCATTGATATAATCTCTCTCCATGTCCACAATTTCGATCAACCCATCTTTGCGAGCCTGACTTAATGAAATAGTTTCTAAATCTAAGTGATGTGACTCTGGAATTAAATCCTCAATTTCTGCAACTTCAAGTGGTAATAAAGGTCCGCCAAAACTACCTTTTAGTTTGTACCCATTATACGACGGTGGATTATGACTAGCTGTGATGACAACACCTAATGTGGATTTTGTATTTACCGTGACCAATGATACCATTGGTGTTGATACAAAACCTTTATCGGTCATATAGACTTTAATACCTGCATTTACAAATACTTTAATAGCTGTTTCAGTAAATAACTCTCCTGCAAAACGACAATCATGACCAATTACAATTTTAGGTTTGTCACTATGTGCCTTTACCCATTCTGCAACAGCAACTGATACTCTTGCCACATTATCAACTGTATATTCTTTTGCTATGATGGCTCTCCAACCATCTGTTCCAAACTTAATTTTTGTCATCTCTTTATTCACTTTTAATTACATTCGTTTTGGCACTGTGATACCAAGTAAACGCATTGATGATGAAATAATTTCACCAACCATTTTACTGATCTGTAATCTTAAATTCACTTTTAATTTATCTTCTTCTTTTAAAATACTCACACTTTGATAAAACGAATTATACAACTTTACTAAATCATAAGTATAATTCGCAATTAATGCAGGACTATAATTTTTACCCGCCTCTTTAATCACAATTGGATAGTCAACCATCCATTTAATTAATTCCTTTTCTGAAGGGTGCATTTCAACAGATGTGTCGACACAAGAAAGTCCAATACCATTAGCCAATAAGGAAGATATACGCGCGTGGGTATATTGAATGAACGGTCCTGTATTCCCATTTAAATCGACAGATTCTTCTGGGTTAAACATCATTCGTTTTCGAGGGTCAACCTTTAGTAGATAATATTTTAGTCCCCCTAAACCGATCATGTTAAACAAATTATTCTTCTCTTCTTCAGTCATACTATCAATATGACCTCGCTCTTGAGAAGACAGCTTTGCTTTTTCAATTATTTCTGCCATCAAATCGTCAGCATCAACAACTGTTCCTTCCCGTGACTTCATTTTACCGGTTGGTAAATCAACCATTCCATATGATAAATGAAAACAATTATCAGCCCATGCATAGCCCATTTTCTTCAAAATCAAAAATAAAACTTTAAAATGATAATCTTGTTCATTGCCAACAGTATAGGTTATTCCACTTAGTTTTGGATAATCAATAAATCGCTGATTCGCTGTTCCCATATCTTGAGTCATGTAAACAGCTGTGCCATCACCTCTTAATACTAATTTTTCATCTAAGCCATCATCAGATAAATCAATCCAGACTGAACCATCATCTTTTTTGAAAAAAATACCGTTCTCAAGTCCTTTTTCAACCAAATCTTTACCGAGTAAATATGTATTTGACTCATAATACAAGGTGTCAAAATCAACCCCCATTTGATTATAGGTTACTGCAAATCCATCATAAACCCAACTATTCATGGTTTCCCATAAATCATACACCTCCGGATCCTTTGCCTCCCATTTAACTAACATATCCTTGGCTTCAGACATAATAGGCGTTTGATTTTTTGCTATTTCTTTAACCTTATCTAGAATTGCAGACATGGCTTTATCTTCTTTTTCATCAGCAGCGGTCATCAATTTATTAACTTCTGCTACGACTAAATCTGGTATCCCGTCAAAGTTATTTTCTTGCCACTTTGTAAGTAATTCTGCTGTTTCTGCTTTCAAAGCTTTATCAAACTCAACATAATACTTCCCAACAAGTTTATCGCCTTTTACACCAGTGCTATCAGGTGTTTCTCCATTACCAAATTTCTGCCACGCTAACATACTCTTGCAAATATGAATACCACGATCGTTAATAATCTGTGTTTTAACTACTTTGTATCCATTGGCTTTCAAAATTTCTGCAACCGAATATCCTAAAAAATTATTTCTCAAATGACCTAAATGCAAAGGTTTATTTGTGTTTGGTGAGGAATACTCTACCATCATTACCTTATCGTTTTCAGGGTAGTAACCATATTTCTCAGTATTAATAATGTCATTTAAATTATTAATCCAGTAATGGTCAGAAATTGTTAAGTTCAAAAATCCTTTAACTGTATTGTAGGCTTCTATTTCCTTCAGGTTATCTTTTAAGAATCTACCAATAGCTTCACCACTCTGTTCTGGTGATTGCTTTGTGATTCTTAAAAAAGGAAAAGTGACCAAGGTGATGTCTCCTTCAAATTCTTTCTTAGTTTTCTGAAATTGAACCGTTTTAGGGTCAACTTCAGCACCATAAAGCTTTGATAGACATTCTAACACTTTTTCTGAAAGAAATTGCTCTAAATTCATTTGTTTTCGGTAATATTTGCGCAAAAATAATAAAACCAAAGGGATTGACAAGGTTAAGGCTCTGTTAAATCCTATCCGACAAACTTATCTCTCACAAATACCATTTTTTCAATTAAATTTGAGAATCATGAAAATGATAAAAGACCCTAATTTGATTAGTTACAGAACTGCAAAAGTTACAGATTTAAAAGTCATTCAAAATCTTTTTGTAGAAACCATTAACCAAACCTGTAAACAAGATTATTCAAAGGCTCAATTAAAAGTTTGGTTAAAGTCGATTGAAAATAAAGACCGTTGGTTCAATGCAATTAATGATCAATACTTCCTACTAGCAGAAAAAGAACAGCAATTGCTAGGTTTCGGAAGTCTTAAGCTCAATAATTATGTTGATTTTCTTTATACTTCACCTAAAGCTCAACAGCAAGGCATTGCAAAGGGTATTTTAAAAGAACTGATTAAAAAAGCGAATAAAGCAAAGCAAAACAAGGTAACATCTGACGTCAGCATTACCGCCAAACCTTTTTTTTTAAAACAAGGATTTAAAGTTTTAAAAACCAATAAAAATATGGTTCATGATCAAATCTTAATCAATTATAAAATGGAATTGATTTTATGACGAAATTAATTCCTAGCTGAACCTATTCGAAAACCAAATATTTTTTAGTCATTTAACAATCATCAATTTTAAAATGATAGAAATCATATTACCTATTATCAATAGATGTAATCTACTAATAATCACGAACAATAAATCTCTCTAAAACTTATAATAAATGGGGTTAAAACTATGGTAATATTAAGAAAAAAACCTATTTTTTAGGCTTACATGGCTTAATTACCTAACTTTGTCGGCTTGAACCCCTAAAGTAATAATCTATGAAAGCGAGTGGAACACCTCTATCTCCTCTTAAATTTTCCCCAACTGTTGGCAGGGATTTCAGCTCAACTTTAAAGAAACGTGTTCGTGCATATTTCAAAGAAAATGACATTTCTAGAAACGCCAATGCCGATATGGTTATTAAAACCATCTTTATGATTTCATTATACTTCGTTCCTTACATACTAATTCTAACAGGTGTTCTTACCGGACCTTGGCTAATACTTTTAGGTTATATTTTGATGGGTTTTGGCATGGCTGGTATTGGTTTATCAATTATGCATGATGCCAATCATGGTGCCTATTCTAAAAAAGACAGAACAAACAAATATATTGGAAGAATTATAAATCTAGTTGGAGGCTATGCACCAACCTGGAAAATCCAGCATAATGTTCTACATCATACATACACCAATATTTTCGGATATGATGAAGATATTGCACCAGCCATTAGTATTTTGAGATTTTCTCCTGATGATGAACATAACAAAGCGCATAGATTTCAATATATATTTGCTTGGTTTTTTTATGGTCTTATGACTTTTATGTGGATTACAACTAAAGATTTCACACAATTGTATAGATATAAAAAAATGGGATTAACTAAAATAGAAAGTGAAAAATTCAGAACCTTAATTGCTGAATTGATCATAAGTAAAATTTTTTATTATGCATATGTTGTTGTATTACCAATTCTGGTTCTAGACATTAGCTGGTGGTTAATTGCCATTTATGTATTTATCATGCACTATGTTGCCAGTTTAATTTTAGGCACTACTTTCCAACCAGGACATATTGTACCAGAGACGAAATTTATCAATCCTGATAAGGATGACATGACTGTAGAAAACAATTGGATGATTCACCAAATGGAAACCACTAGTAATTATGCGCCAGGGAGCAGATGGTTTAGTTGGTTAATTGGTGGTATTAACTTTCAAGTTGAGCACCATTTATTTCCAAATATTTGTCATGTACATTATAAGAAATTATCAAAGATTGTAAAATCTACAGCTGAAGAATTTAATGTCCCTTATAATTCACATAGAACTTTTGGTGCTGCTCTATTGTATCATACTAAAATGTTAAAGAGTTTGGGTAGATCTTAAATATTAACTACTCCAAATTTCCCATGCTTTTTCGGCTTGTTGATGCAACATGGTCTGTCCGTTGAGTATCCAAGCACCTTGTTCCTTAGCTAAGGTCAACAATTTTGTTTCTTTGGGATTGTAAATCAAATCTATAACCAAATGTTTTGAAGTGAGATATTCAGTTGGAATTGGCAAAACTGTTTCTGCATTAGGAAAAGTGCCAACTGGCGTAGTGTTAACCAAAATATGACATGAATTCATCATGATATCATTTACCTCGTCATATCCAAATTCATTAATTGCCTCTGGAGACCTCGAAATATAAATGACATTTGCACCGAGATCTTCTAAAACGTAGGCTACGGCTTTGGAAGCTCCACCAGTTCCAAAAATGACTGCTCTTTCATGGTGAGATTTAAAAAATGGTTTAATCATTTGTTTAAACCCATAAATATCAGTATTGTATCCAATCAATTTATCATTAATTCTTTTAATAGTGTTTACAGCACCTACAGCTTTAGCCAGCGGGTCTAACTCATCCAAGAAAGGTATAATAGCTGTTTTGTAGGGAATGGTGACATTATAGCCAATCATTTCTGAATTGGATAAAACCGCTCTGATTTCCTCGATAGTTTCACATTCTAAATTTGAATACAAAGCATCAATGCCTAGTTCCTTGAATTTATTTGTAAAATAAGCTTTAGAAAAAGAATGCTGTAATGAACGGCCTATTAAACCAAACTGACCCATTAAATTCTGACTAACCAGTTAAATTTATCTTCAACTAACCCCAACTTATAGTTTGAAATATGCTTACCAACTTTATTGGAAAAGATTCTTGATTCAATGGTAGGTAATTCATAATCTTTGCCCTCAAATCCAATGGCAGATATTGGTGCAATAGTTGCAGCTGTGCCAGCACCAAAAGCATCTTGTAAAGTACCATTGTTAATTGCTTCAATAATCTCTTTAATAGTAACCGCTCTTTCTTCAACTTGATAACCCCAATCTTTAGCAACCTGAAGAACACTTCGTTTAGTAATACCTTTTAAAATGGTGTCTTTATCTTCAGAAGGTGTAATGATCACATCATTAATTACAAATACAACATTCATTGTACCAGCTTCTTCAATATAAGTATGTGTCTTAGCATCAGTCCAAATTAATTGACGATACCCTTCTTCTAAGCCTTTTTTTGCAGGATACAATGAAGATGCATAATTACCGGCTGCTTTAGCTCTACCTACACCGCCTTCAGCTGCTCTGGTATATTTAGTTTCTATTTTAACTTTAACAGGTTCTGAATAATAAACTCCAACCGGAGAACAAATAATTAAAAATTTATATGAATCAGATGCTTTAATGCCTACATATTCATCAGTTGCGATCATAAATGGCCTAATATATAATGATTGACCATCTCCCTGTGGTACCCATGCCCTATTTTTATCCAACAACATTTTCAAACCTTCCATAAATACATCTTCAGGAACAGGTTGCATGCACATTCTCTCAGCAGATTCATTGAAACGTTTGATATTCATATCAGGTCTAAATACCAAAATTTCGTTGTCAGAATTTCTTGTAGCTTTTAAACCTTCAAAAATAGCTTGTCCATAATGTAAAGCTGAAGTCGCAGGATGTAATGACATGTTACCAAAAGGTACAATTGTTGGTTGTTGCCATTCACCATTTGCAAAATCCATTTCAAACATATAATCTGCAAAATGTTTTCCAAATGGTAAATTATTAAAATCTACCTCGTCAAGTCTTGACCTCCCTACCTCTACTACTTTTATATTTTTAGATTGAATTATCATCTTATTTTTTTAACAGTGTAAATGTACGGAATAAAGAATTTTTAATCAAGTGATTTTTGTCAAGAATTTTCCTTATATTATGATTTTCCGGACCATTCTAAATCTTTCATTAAAAAGGACAAAAGGTATAAAGTGACAGTTTAACACTAGCATCTAAATCAAAGTGAAAAATCAACTGACTAATACTTAGAATGTACTCATATTTTTTCTGAACGGACTCCATTTTTATTTTCAAAAATTAGTATCTCAAACAAGTTTACTTTTTGTCTTATCATTGAAAATGATTCATTACTAATATATAAATATTAGACCAATTCCTCATTTCACAATTACAGATAATCGACTCAATTCAACCATTTATTGATTCACTGTTTTATCACAATCAATTTTCATGTACATTCCTAACTTCTAAAACAATTATGTAGCTATTCAATAAAAAAAATAGTGGGCGCATACCGAAAAGCCAAAAAGAGAGTAGGTAACACTTAAATATGAAAAATATGAAAAATTTAAAAATCTTTCCAATTTTAGGAACGTTTATTTTGTCTGGATTTGCTTTTGGGCAGATCAATTCACCTGGTGCTGTTATCATAAACAACCCAACTGTTGGAGAAATAGGAATCGGTATTAATCCACCCCTACACAAGTTACATGTATTTGAACCATCAACTAGTCCCGTTTCAAGTGTACTATTTGATGTAGATCACTTCTATTTTGGTAATGGAAATACGGTTACTGGTAGTCAGTATGCTGGAGCACTTGGTCTAGGAAATACTGTTGTGGCTAATTCTTATCAATCATTCGCATTAGGTTTCTTAAATACAATTGAAGAGGCACATGGTGTTGCTGCAATAGGTGGAGGAAATATGATTTCCACAAGTGAAGAGTCTGCCGCAATAGGAGAAAGAAACCAAATTTTTAATGGTCACGGTACAATTGCCTTAGGTGGTCATAATGTTAGTAATGGTACGTATACAATTACAATCGGTGAAGGACTAAACAATAATACAACACGTTCATTAATGGCAGGTTTTAGTGGTATTCCAACACTATATGTCGATAATAACAACAGAGTTGGTATTGGTAATATGACAAGTCCACAAGAAGCTTTACATGTTAATGGCAGAATACGAGCAAGTTCTTTAGCAGGTGGTGGAAATATTTGTTCTGATGCACTTGGCAACTTGTATATTTCTGGCCCCTGTGGAGGTGGTGGAGGTGATGATTTAGGAAATCATCTTGCTATAATGGACCTAGATATGAATTGTAATAATATTCTGAATTCAGCAGATATTAAGTTTTGTAATGGACAATCAATTGATCAAACTAGTATTCCTGGTGAATTAATAATTAATGGCGCCGTTACAATGGCTGGCCCTCCTGGGGGTAGTGGCTACGTATTATGGGTTAATGGAAGTGCTAATGCTCCTGGTGGATGGTGGACAATTTCTGACCAAAGATACAAAACGGATATTCAAAATATTAGCAGTGCAAATGCTATGTTAAAGAATTTAAATGGCTATTCATATAGCTTTAATCACACTGCCTTCCCAGAGTTAAATCTGCCTAAGGAACGAGTTTATGGCTTTATGGCTCAAGAATTAGAGGCAATTATGCCTGAAGCCGTAAATGTTTCACCTGAAGGATTATATACTGTTAATTATGATATGGTAGTTCCGCTTTTAACAGAAGCCATTAAGGAGCAACAAACAGTTATTGAAGATCATGCAACAGAAACTGAAGCTTTAAAATCAGAAGTAGAAGAATTAAGAAGTTTAGTCAATTCAATTTGTCAAAATGGTTGTGGAGATCTTGAACTACAGCAAAATAATAGCAATACAAATAATCAAACGATAGAATCAAGATTAGATGACAACTCTCCTAATCCTTTCTACGGCTATACTACTATTGGTTTCTTTGTAAAAGATGAAGCCACAAGTGCTTATATATCTATTAATGATTTGAGTGGTAAATTTATCACAAAACATAACATCATGGATTTTGGAGTTGATGGACAAATTAATATCGAATCAAATGATCAATTAACTGCTGGTATTTACTTATACAGCTTAGTAGTTGATAATAAAGTAATTGACTCAAAAAAAATGATTATTTCTGCGAAATAAAATTCTAAATCATTTTTTATATTTAGCCGGAGTCTATCCCATAGATTCCGGCTTTATTTTATCGCTTTCCAACCAAATTCTTTTCTATCTTAGCGAGATAGAAATTTCCTTACTACGTTTTGGTGTCAGATCAATTATTTCACATATTAAATAAATACTGGGGATATTCCAGTTTTAGACCTAAACAGGAAGATATCATTAATCAAATTCTTCACAAAAAAGATGTTTTAGCACTACTACCAACTGGTGGTGGAAAATCAATCTGTTTTCAGGTTCCGGCAATGGCAACTCCTGGCATTTGTATAGTTATCACACCATTGATTTCGTTAATGCAGGATCAAGTTAACAATCTTAAACAAAGAGGTATTAAGGCTTTGATGGTCAGTTCTGGCATGAGTTATCGAGAGATTGATATGATCTTAGATAATGCTGTCTATGGTGATTACAAATTCCTATACATTTCTCCTGAACGTATTGAAACAGAGATATTTATTAAACGATTCAGTAAAATGAAAGTCAATTTTATAGCTGTTGACGAAGCCCATTGCATCTCTCAATGGGGCTATGATTTTAGACCATCCTATTTGAACATTTCAAAACTTCGAACTTTGCAACCTAATCTTAGTTTTATAGCATTAACTGCAACAGCAACATCAAAAGTAATAAAAGACATTGTTGATAAATTAGAATTTCCCTCTCCTAACATTATCAAAACTTCGTTTGAACGGCATAATTTACGCTACATCACTTTAAAAACTAATAATAAACTTGATCGACTTATTTCTTTAATAAAAAAACTACATGGTTCGGGAATTGTTTATTGTAGCACCCGTAAAAATGTAAAAACAATATGCAAATACCTTCTTGAACAAAATATAAGTGCTGAATTTTATCATGGAGGTTTGTCTAAAAGTGAGCGCGAGGACAAGCAAAATTCGTGGATGCAAAACGAAAAAAGAGTAATGGTTGCTACAAATGCTTTTGGAATGGGAATTGACAAACCTGATGTGCGTTTCGTATTTCACTATGATGCGCCTGATAATTTAGAAAGTTATTTTCAAGAAGCTGGTCGGGCAGGTCGAGATCTCAATCCTGCAAGAGCCATACTACTATTCACTGATAAAGATATTTTAGATTTAAAGGAAAAAATAGCATTACGTTTTCCTGAAATTGATCTCATTAAACAAATCTATACGGCTCTTGGCAATCATTTTCAAATAGCGATTGGAGCTGGAAAAGGTGAACGATTCAATATTAATTTTTCAGAATTCACCCAAAAATACAATCTTAATCTATTCACCGTTTATTCAGCTATCAAACTACTGGAATCAAGCGGTTTGATTATATTAAATGAAAATAATTTTTTACCAAGTCGGTTAAAGATTCTGGTCTCTAATTATGATTTGTATCAATATCAAGTCAAAGACAAAACCTTAAACAAGATCATTCAATACATATTAAGATCGCATATTGGTATTTTTGATGATTATCTTAATATTAATGAATTTATTATCGCTAAAAAAATTGGTGTTTCTGCTAATATTCTGAAAGAGAAATTAAATTATCTGCATGGTCAACAAATTGTTGATTACGTTGCTCAATCTAGTGGCAATCAAGTTCAGCTTGTAACTGAGCGTCTCAATAATGATAATTTTTCTATCCCTGTAGAGTTTTATAAAAATAGAAAAGAAAATGCACACAAAAAATTGAATGCAGTTTTTGAATTTCTGGATAATAAAATTTGTCGAAGCCAGTATTTACTCTCATATTTTGGAGAGGAGCAGCCTCCTATTTGCGGTCATTGCAACGTTTGTATTCATGTAGATGATCACACTTTGGATATTCCAGCGCTCAATCAAGTCAAAAATCTTTCTCGGTCTTTATTAAGGGAAAGTGAGATTGTAGAGGTTGACCATATCATCAATCATTTGAAACTATTAGAAAAATCCCAAATAATGGAAGCACTGAGATGGTTACACGAGCACCAATTCATCTTAATTGATAATCAGTCAATCACTTTTTCAGAAGGTAGACAATTCGATTAACTTTTTTTGCTTAAAATTCACTAACAACAGCCTGTTAAAACAAATCTCATAGTCATCCCTTTTTCCTTGGTATAATTCAATACTTTAGTTTTTTAATAAATTATCTAATGGCAAAAAAGTCTAATTCATACTCCAAATCAGGTAAAAAAGAAAAAAATGCTAAGAAAAAAAGTGTTAATCTTTTGAAACCAATCATAGATTTGTTTTCTAAGGACAGAAAACGGCTAAGATTAAGTGTTGGTGCCATTTTAATTTTAGCTGCAATTTACCAAGTCTTTGCTTTTTTGTCATATTTATTTACCTGGCAAACCGATCAAGACAAGGTCATTAACACAGGTTTCTGGGACTTTATTTTTCGATCGGAGGATATTTTGATTGATAATCATCTTGGAAAACTAGGTGCCTGGGTATCTCATCATTTTATTTATGACTGGTTTGGAATAGCTTCATTTATTTTTCCTTTTCTGTTCTTTTTGCTTGGATTGTACCTGATGACAAAATATGCTTTACTGCCGTTGAAAAGAACTCTAGCCATTTCAGTTGTTGCATTAGTTGTATTTTCTTTAGTGCTTGGTTTTGTTACTGCTCCAGATACATTTCCTTATGGGGGGTCTTTTGGTTATCACTTTAATCAATGGTTAAAAACTACAGTAGGCAGTATTGGTACCGCATTATTCTTAATTGTCCTAGTCTTTATTTCAGTCGTTGTCTTGTTTAACCCCGATTTTGAAAAATTATTGACCTTTTTTAACTTGACAAAAGCGGACCTTAATCCAGATGAAAATGATGATGTTATTGAGAACTCTATCAGTGATATTCTTGCCATTAACCCAATAAAAGATGAAGATATTAATCAAGATTTCATTAGTGAAACGGTTGACTTCTCAGCTGAAAAAAACGATTCAGAAGACGACTTAAATCTAGACGTAGCTGAAAATGATTTAGAAGTTGAAATAAATGAATCAGGTGATGGAATGCCAATCGACTCTGAAATTATTAATGAATTAGAAACAGAATCAGAAGATTTCCAAATTGAGGTAAAAGAAGAAAAAGTTTTAGACGAGGATGATTTAGACGATCGAATTAAAGAATTTGGAGAATATGATCCTAAACTTGATTTGTCTGCTTATCAGCTACCAAATATTGAACTTCTTGAAAGCTATGGCGGTTCTCAATTGAATATCAATAAAGAAGAACTTGAACTTAATAAAGACAAAATTGTTGAAGTGCTTGGTCATTATAAGATTGAAATCTCAAAAATTAAAGCTACAGTTGGCCCAACTGTCACATTATATGAAATTGTACCTGCACCTGGAATTAGAATTTCAAAAATTAAAAATCTATCAGATGATATCGCATTAAGTTTAGCTGCGCTTGGAATTCGTATCATTGCACCTATTCCTGGGAAAGGAACGATTGGTATTGAAGTTCCAAATTCTAAACCAGATATGGTGGCCATGCGTACCCTAATTGCTTCTGAAAAGTTCCAAAACTCCGATATGGAACTTCCAGTTGTTTTAGGGAAAACCATTTCGAATGAAACTTTTATCTTCGACCTAGCGAAAGCTCCACATCTTTTAGTAGCTGGAGCAACTGGACAAGGTAAATCGGTTGGTTTAAATGCCATCCTTGTATCAATTCTATACAAAAAGCACCCTGCTCAGGTTAAATTTGTTATGGTTGATCCAAAAAAAGTTGAATTGACACTTTATAATAAAATTGAACGCCATTTTCTGGCCAAATTGCCAGATACTGAAGAGCCAATCATAACGGACACTGCTAAGGTGGTTAACACTATGAATTCGCTTTGCATTGAAATGGATGATCGATATGAATTGCTTAAAAATGCTCAAGTCAGAAACATAAAGGAATATAATACCAAATTTATTGCAAGAAAACTTAACCCTGAAAATGGTCACCGCTATCTTCCATATATTGTTGTTGTAATTGATGAATTTGCCGATTTAATTATGACAGCTGGTAAAGAAATTGAACACCCTATTGCTCGTCTTGCACAGCTAGCAAGGGCTATTGGTATCCACTTAATAGTTGCCACACAACGTCCTTCTGTTAATGTTATAACTGGTATGATTAAAGCCAATTTCCCTGCAAGAATTGCTTTTAAAGTATCTTCAGGAATTGATTCTAAAACAATTTTAGATTCTACCGGAGCTGACCAATTGATTGGACGTGGTGACATGTTAATCTCATTTGGAAATGATGTCACAAGAGTACAATGTGCTTTTGTAGATACACCTGAGGTAGAGAAGATATGTGACTTTATTGGCAATCAACGTGCTTATCCAAGTGCACTGATGTTACCAGAATATGTGGCGGAAAATGAAGATGGCGGAGGCAACGATATCGATATAAACGAACGGGATCCCTTATTTGAGGATGCCGCTAAAATTCTAGTCACACATCAACAAGGGTCTGCTTCATTGCTTCAACGTAAACTTAAGATTGGCTATAACCGAGCGGGAAGAATAATTGATCAAATGGAAGCCATGGGCGTTATAGGGCCTTTTAAGGGTTCCAAGGCTCGTGAGGTCTTAATTCCTGACTTAGTTGCCTTGGATAGTTTTTTAAAAAATCTTGACAATAATTCAATATAAGCCTTTTATTTATAATTTTGGCACAATTATAGTATTGCCTACAAAAAGAAAAACATTTTATTATGAAGCAAATTTTAGGATTAATTTTATGTATTGGTTTTTCATTACCAATTCTGGCGCAATCAGACGCTAAATCGAAAGCTATTTTAGATAAAGTTAGTAAGGTTACTAAAACTTACAAAACAATTAAATTGAGCTATAGCCTAAGTATTGCTTCTCCGGGCAATAATCCAATCAATCAAAAGGGAGAAGCTTATCTCAAAGGGGATAAATACTTTATTGATATGCCTGATCAATCAATTTTTTGTAATGGCACTAGAGTTTGGACCCTTATTAAGGACGATAACGAATGTTATGTTGCAGACGTAGATGAAGATGATGAGGACTTTATTAAACCAAGTAAATTGCTAACCATCTGGGAGAAAGGTTTTACCTTCAAATACTCTAAGGAAATGACCTATAAAGGAAAAAGTGTTCATGAAATTTACTTATATCCAAATGACGCTAAAAGCAGTAAATATCATACTATCATATTGAAAATAGATAAAGCTACCAATCAAGTTGTGCATGTCCACATTAAAGGAAAAGACGGCACTCATATGAAGTATAGTTTATCAAGTTTTGAAAAGAACATTACGATTCCTGATTCACAATTCGAATTTAATAAAGCAAAACACCCAGGTGTTACTATAATAGAGGAATAGTAGTCGTTATACAAATAATATTAAAGTTTAAAAGGGGATGATTTTCATTCCCTTTTTTTATTTGCTCAAAAGCTCAAAAATGTGACCAAATACAGGCATTTACCTAACAGGAAAAACCCTGTGTTAAATCAGGCTTTTCCCTCTTGACAACTATAATCATTCACCTTAAATTGTTGAATATTATAAGTTAGAAATTCCTCCAATTTAATTATGCCTTCTGGCACTAAAAATTAGCTATGATTAAAGAAGAAATCAGTTTAGAAACTACTGTCCAATCTCTTATCCGTTGGCAAGAAAAACGTAATGATGGTATTTTTATGAAACAATTATTTGAATTTCATAATGGCAACTCTTTCAATTTGGAAATTATTACTTCTCCTCCACTATCCCCCGTTGTTCAATCTAAGTTTATTCATGCTTATCCAGCATTAGACGAAAATTATAACCTCGTATTCTATCTGATTTTAGATGTTTTTGACAATTCCTTCACCTACTCGGGTCATGATCCAGCGTCGAAAATGACGTCTTACTTAACTAAATCGGAATTGATCATATCTGATCCAAATTCTGAAGAAGTTCATTCAAATGTAGTGGCTCTTGAAGATCATGTACCTATTACTCAAGCTGAAGCTGATGCAAGAATTATTGCTTGGGAATTTCACCGCAGTGAATGGATAGATCAAAAAACTGACCCTACAATAGCTGAAGGTGGCATTTATGAGGTTTTTGCAATTCCTTCTGGTGACATATTAGATCATCCCAAAGCAACACATGCCGCTTATTTTAGCCTAGTTTCTAATAGCACTATACCTGTTGAACCTCCAATGCCATTGTATCAAGCTGATCTGGTTATAAAAAACACTACACCACAGTCAGTTTTGTATTATGACAATATGGTATGCCCAGTTCCTCCGTTTCATTTATTGGGCTCTCTGAAAATACATCTTTCTGATTTCTATTTGCTAAATGTTGCAAAAGGCATTACCTAATCAATGGACTTTTATAGCGTTTTATACTTAGCAACGTATTTATCACCATTAATTCTAGTAGCTGGTTTAATTATTGGAGGTATAGAATTTCATCACCTAGACCGAGTTCATAAAATTCTAGTATTTTATTTATCCTTTGCTTTAATCATTGATCTTTTAGGAAGATATTTTGCCAAAGTATATGGTCACAACTTATTATTAATTCCTTTTTTTGGCTTGACAGAATTGTCCTGTTTTTTTATGATATACCGTCAGAAAGTATTGATTGGTAAAAACCTGCTTATAACTATAATGTCAGGGTTAACCGTCATTTTTATTCTATATGAAGTTTGGGAAAATAGGCTAATGAATACAATTACTTTCCAATCCTACTCTAGAGTACTTGTATCTTTCAACATTATACTCATGTGTATCCGATATTTTACGCTTAAAATAAATGAAAATGTCTCTGGATTTTCGTCACTTTTTTCATTGAATACAGCCATTTTTATATTTTATTCACTGAATCTAATTGTTTTTCTACCGATTAATTTTCTCATTAACGAAAATACCGAACTCAAATTCTACTTCTGGCTACTTAACCTGCTAGTTACCATTAGTTTTTATTCATTTTTAATTCGACTATTATGGAAGAATGGCAAGATCCAAATACGATAGCCTTTTGGCTATTGATTATCATCACATTTATTATTTTTCTGATTTTCTTCATCATTTTTATGGTTAGATCATATTTCAAACGCCTTATTCAACATAAGATGAAAGTTGCTCAAACTGAACTTTCCCATCAAAACAAATTACTTGAGACCAGTATAAATATTCAAGAAAGAGAGCGCCAAAGAATTGCCGCAGACTTACATGATGATTTAATCGGAAATTTATCTGCTATTAGTATCATTAATCAAGTGGATTATAACAAAAACACTATGAATCAGTTGATTCAAGACAGTATTCATACAGCTAGACGCATTTCACATGACTTAAGTCCGCCAATGCTTGAGCACACCACCTTGGAAGATTTAATAAAGGAAAAGACTAAAGCTTTGCAAAAGACTAAAAAAATCAATTACTATAATGATATAAGACAATCTGATGAATTAACCAACAATACGAAAATTCAAGTACTTAGAATTATACAAGAGTTAATGAATAATATCCATAAACACGCCAATGCTACACAGATTAATATTCACCTTAGAATAACAAAACAATTGTTGAGTTTTTGTATTAATGAAAATGGACAAGGGTATGATGTGGATCAACAGTTTACTGGTCTAGGTATGAAAAACATTGAAATGCGAACACATTTTCTAAAAGGTAAATTCCGAATAAAATCTTCAAAAAACAAGGGTAGTTCGGCTGTTTTTGTTTTCAACTCACCAAATTTATAACCTATGTCCCAAATTAGAATAGCCATTACTGATGATGATGCTTTAATTGTCAACCTTCTTAAAAATTTTCTTGACAATCAATCAGATATTACAGTCAGTTTTACTTCGAAAAATGGTTTAGAATGTTTAAACCAATTGAATTCAATTGACAAAAGTGCTATGCCAGAACTTATACTTCTAGATTTAAAAATGAATGAAATGAATGGCATAGAAACCACCGAAGCCATAAAGCTACAATTTCCAGACATCCATGTCATTATCATTTCGTCACACTACAATAAATCCTTCATGGGTTTCATGCTTAAAACGGGGGTATCAGCGTTTCTTCCAAAAGGCATTTCACCAATTGAACTATTGGACGTCATCAAAACAGTAAAACGCAATGATTATTACTTCTTAAATGAGCAGTTAGAGGTAATTAGGGAGCAACTATCAAACAGATCACCCCAGCCTAAGCTCATTCATGAAAATACGCTTTCAGAACGAGAAATTGATGTTTTAAAACTCATTTGCCAACAAAAAACAGCAAAAGAAATCGGAGAGATTCTATTTATAGCTCAACGAACTGCAGAAGGACACAAAAACAATCTTTTCATTAAAACTGGTGCAAAAAATATAGCAGGGTTAGTCATTTACGCTATTCAAAACAACATCATTGACGCCAAGGATTTACCTATTATTTAACTTCAACAAAAGTATATCGCAATCCTAAGCTCAGAATGTTTTTCATTTGCGCTAAAGCCACAGGAGTTCCTAAATCTGAACCATCATCATTTGTTCGTTGAATTTTGATATCATCATCATATATTAATGTTGAACTCCAACTAGCAGACAACCATTTATTGATTTTAAAATCAAACAAAGCTTCTGCATTAATATCAATATTTTGTGGATTATTAAAATAATTTGAAAATAGCTCCAGTTTTCCTTTAAACGTCACATTTTTCATTATTTCATCATTATAAAGCAATTTCATAAATGCACCAAACTCAGTTCTTACATTTTGACCAACATCAACTCCAAATGCACCTGCTTGAGAAAGCGTATAATCATAAACAAAAGTAATTTTACCTGTAAATGGAGAAAATAGGATTTGAAATTTGTCTTTTTTAGGTTGATAATCTGCTCCAAGTGCCAATGTTAAGTACCCGGGCGCCATAAATTTGGAAACTATATCAAACTGACCATCAGTGGATCTTGATACATCAAATTGAGACTTATAATCTGCGAAAAAAGCAATATCTAAAGGCTTATATACATTATAACCAAACTTAGTATATAATGCAATCACATCATCTGTTTTGGCCCAATCTTGCCTTAAAATTCTATTCTGACCATAGGCCAGATTCATCCCATTCTGCCAACGAAACTTGTCTTTTTTCCAATTTGCTTGTGCATCAAATAATGCGATCCAAGACAATGTATTTTGCCCACCTGAATTCCAGTTTTTAAATGAGGCGTGTGTCCCATTTAATCCTCCTACGGCTTTAAACTTCCAATTTGATGGTGTCTTTTCATTATCTTGAGTCAAACCTAAGGTTGACATTCCAAGGACAGCTAGTCCCAATACAATTTTTTTCATAGTCTTAGTTAATATCAAATAAATATAATTATTATCCAATGAATTACTGATTTGCATTCAGCTATTTTGATGATTTTTTGTTTTTTAATTCCCTGATGATTTGATCTGCTACCCGAAATGAATTGGCATATATTGTCCAAGTATATGGTACAGACCCACCTGTTGGCATAAAACTCGCATCTGCAATGTATAAATTGTCACAGTCGTGTGTTTTACAGTTTTTATCCAGCACAGCGTTTTCGGGATCATTCCCAAAACGACATCCTCCAGCTACTAGATTAGGAGATGGTTTGCTACTGATACCGGTTCTAACATTCTTGGCTCCAATTCTCTTTAATAAGTCTTCACCTTTATCTGCTAAAAATCGAGCAATTTTTAGATCATGTGGATGGTAGCCAATTCTCACTTTTGCAACAGGATCACCCCATTTATCGACCTCGTCTTCTGACAATTCAACATAGCAATTATCAGTAGGAAGCCAATCATTAAAAATTTCAAATTTGATTTTACGTTGGGCGGTAAAATAATGGTGAATCTTTTTCTTTAATTCGCTACCATAAACCAATTGACCATTTTTTCCTTTTTTTTGTCTGTTCACCTTCGGCATAGGGTTCGCATGTTCAAAAACAAAATCAACCGTCCCCCCTTTTACTTTCCCACCAAAAGATTCGTCTTCAATTTCATACCAATGTTGTATTGCTCGATTCACCCACAAACCAGGCGTTTTAATGGCTTTTTTGTCTGTATCATTTAACTGATCAAACTCAAGAAAACCACCTCCGATTCCACCAGCTGAAAATACAAGGTTTTTACCAACCTGTCCTGTCGAATTTCCGACACCATTTGGATAGTATTCAGACTTACTTTGCAATAATAATCTAGCTGTTTCAATAGCTTGAGCAGCTACAACAAAAATATCAGCTGAAATGAAATGCTTTTCACGTCCTAAATAATAGTGAACTTTTACAATTTTCCGATTTTTACCCGTTTCAAGGTGATAGACTTTTGCCTTTGGAATAATAGTGCAGTTTCCTGTTGCAATCGCATCATTTATAAGCGCAACTCTACTACTACTTTTTGCATTTGAAGAACAGCCATAACTTCCACAATAGTTTGAATAATAACATGCCCCCCTGCTATCCTTTGATTGACTTAATATACCCCTTGCTACTGATACAAGCTCATATCCTTCTTTTCTGGCTGCTTCATCAAGCCAACTAGATACTAAATTAGTTTTCAAGGGAGGATAAGGAAAATTTGGAGTAGATCTAGGCTCTTGAGTTGAATGTTGTCTTACTTCTCCAGATACACCAACCACAGACTCTACTTTAGCGTAAAATGGTTCAAGCTCTTCATAATTTATTGGCCAATCTACAATATTAGCACCTTCTACTGGACCATATGTCGTTAATAAATTAAAGTCAACAGGTTTCAACCGGTGAAAATAAGCGCTCATAAAATTTGACGATCCACCAACCACATTACCATTCCAATAAGTATTCCCAGATTTAAAAGTCGTTTTAGAACGCCATTCAGCTTTGGATTTATTATAACTTTCTATTTCATGAAATTCATCTGCTAGATTAGGTGTATATAAATCTTGACGACAAGCAGTATACTCATCTTTAGAATAATCTTCGGTCTTTAACCATGGTCCCTTTTCCAATACACAAACCTTATAACCCGCTTTTGCTAACTCATAAATTATAGGTCCTGCACCTGCTCCACTGCCCACTACACAAATATCGTAAGTTTGATTAGTCATGAATTTTCTCTAGAATTTTAGAATACGCATTAGTTTGATTTGGTCTTGGTTCTCCGGGTTTGTGCTCAAGCCAATCCCAACCTTTGCCTTCAGAGTTAACCTTATAAAGATCATCAATAATTAAGGCTTCAAAGATATAGGTAAGTAACATGGATAACCAATCCTTACCCCATCTTTCTTTGGCAACTACAGCAATTAATTTGTCCTGTTCTTCAGATGTTAGGCTTAAAAAATCAAGACCATAAATTTCTTGGGAGGCTTCTATTGTCCAAACTATGCCGTCTCGCAAATATTTCAACTGTGACGGATCCTCGGTTATGTCATCTTGCACCCAAAGAATGTGCTCAAAAGCATTAATCTCTCTAACACTTGGACCATTTCCATCATCAGGAAACAAAATTTCTAAAACAGCATGAAGTGTTAAGGTATCAACCTTATTAAAATGTGAATTTGGTGGAAAAGAATCTTCCTCAGTTGATGTACAAGATTGCAAATAAGAAAATTGCGTAACTAGACCTGTAACAGACACTGCTTTAATAAACTTTCTTCGACCAATTTCCCAGGCTTCTATATTATCGAACACAGAGGTCTTGAAGCCAGTTTTTTTTGAATAGAATTTCTTGGGCATACACAACAAATATAATTTATTGCAAAAAAAAACCTGACATTTTACTATCAGGTTTTTTTATATTTTGACTTAGCTGTTAATTACTCTCCAGCTTCGCATTTTCCTTCTTCACATTTTCCTTCTTCGCATTTTCCTTCTTCACACTTTCCTTCTTCACACTTTCCTTCTTCCATCTCTTCACCAGTGTGGTCGTGAGCTTCTTCCATTACTTCTTCAACAGCTTCTTCAGCCTCTTCAGCAGCTCCTTCTACAGTTTCTACTGCTTCTTCACCAGCTTCAGCAGCACCTTCACAGCTATACATAGCCATTGTTCCAACAGCTAATAATACGAATCCTAATCTTCTCAAGTTTAAAAAATTTCTTTTCATCATTTCGGTTTTATAGTTAATAACAAGCCTATCGCTTATACACAAACCTACGAAATAATTTTAAAAAAGATTCAAAACAGCTCATTTTTTATTAAAAAGAGCTATTTTTTCGACGATTGTCTTAATTTATCCCATTAATCTTTCCTTTATTTGCCATTATGAAGTCAAAAATTGCAATTATTGGTGGCGGTACTGCAGGTTTATGTTTCGCCTCAGCAATAGATACCAAAAAATTTGACGCGGTTTTGTTTGAAAAAAATTCAAAACCGGGACGGAAATTGCTAGTGGCTGGTAAAGGCGGTTTTAACTTAAGTCATTCAGAACCCATAAAGGATTTAATTTCCCGTTATACTCCATCTACATTTTTGGAAAAAGCACTAGAAACATATGATAATGTCTATTTAAGAGATTGGTTTAAACAGAATGGCATCCCAACCTTTATTGGAACAAGTCAACGGATATTTCCATTAAAAAAAATCAAACCAATTACGGTGCTTAATGCAATTGTTAAAGCCATTGAAAAGAATGGTGTCAAAATTTTGACTGATCATGAATGGACTGGTTTTTCGCCAAATAGCCAATTGAATTTCAAACATCAGTCTAAAATAATTACTAAACAATTTGATTATGTTGTATTTGCGCTAGGTGGTGGTAGTTGGAAAATAACTGGTTCAGCAGGTGATTGGACTTCTCATTTTAAATCAATTTCATGCCAGCCTTTTTTGCCTTCAAACTGTGCTTATAAGGTTGATTGGCCAAAATCTTTTATTCAATTGACTGAAGGCAAGCCCTTAAAAAACATTGTCACTAGGTCTGGAAGCTTAACAAAAAAGGGAGAATTGATGATCACAGCGTTTGGACTTGAAGGCGGAGCTATTTATGCATTAAGTCCTCAATTACGTCATCAGCTTATAACGAAAGGTGAGGCAGAACTTTTAATTGATTTAAAGCCAGATTTTAGCGTAAAGGAAATTATTGAGAAGCTAAATACACCTCATCACAAGAATAGAACCGCTCATGTGCAATCAGTTTTAAATCTAGAAAAGGAAAAAATAAAGTTACTTAAAGCATTTACAGATATTGACCTTTTCAATGACAATGAACGGCTGGCAAAAAATATAAAGGGTTTATCGATTCAAATTGTTGACTTTGCACCATTGGATGAAGCAATCTCAACTGTAGGTGGAATACCTATTGAGGCAATAAACGCTCAATTTGAACTCAATACAATGCCAAACCATTTTGTGATTGGTGAAATGCTTGACTGGGATGCTCCAACAGGAGGATATCTGATTCAGGCTTGCTTTAGCATGGGACTGTATCTTGCTGATCAACTCAATAAACAATAATGCATATTTTCTAATTTTAAACCATTTTCATTTTATTTCATTGAATATTTGTGCATATTTGCAGTCCTTAAAAAGTGGAGTGGCCGAGTGGCTTAAGGCGCACGCTTGGAAAGCGTGTATACAGCAATGTATCGGGGGTTCGAATCCCTTCTCCACTGCAAGTCAAATACCTATTCGTAAAACGAATAGGTGTTTTTTTGTCTTAGACTCAAAACCAAACGAAGTTTGAGGTTTGAGAATGAGACAAAAAAATACTAGTGCGATAGCACTAATAGTATTTGACTTGAGGTTTGTTTACCCGTTAGGGATCAACGCAGTTAATCCTAAAAAACAAAGTGCTGAAAGCACAAGAAGATTGGAATATATAAAGGGCACTCATTTCAAATGAGCGCCAGCCCTAGTAAAGTTAATCCTAAAAGTAACAAGTGCCAAAGGCACAAACGGAATTAATCTGCTCAAAAAAAAACAAAGTGCTGAAAGCACAAGAGGATTACATTATGGAATATAATTAAAGGAATTCAATTCAGTTGATAACAAACATTGGACAATAAAAACTATTACTTTTTAACCAATTTACGATTAATAACTAATCAATAATTACTATATTTGGCAGTAATGTTACAAAGCACAACGCAAAATACTCGTTTCAAAGCTAACTTTGAAGACTTCTTTAGAAGAGCTGAATCTTTGAGGTTATGCCTAGTAGAAGAAAGAGAATTTACTGTTAGAGAAATTCAAAAGCACCTTCTACTTTTTACAATAATCAATACAGGGCAAGAAGGGTTACTTATAAAAAAAAGAATGCCACTTGTTAATCAAAGTCATAAAGAGTTACTAAATATGGTTCATACTGATAATCCACTTGGAGCGAGAAATCAGTATTTGAATTTTTATAAAGTTATTCAACAGGAAATTGGAATATGGAATATATAAAGGGCACTCATTTCAAATGAGCGCCAGCGCCGGTTGAAAGTCTTACTATTTGCATGGTTTTAATATGGTTTTTCAGGTCATTCAAATATACGGCTATTTTAAAAAATGACTCCAAAAATTATTTATACGGTATTGTATTCTTATTTTACTAAATTGAACGCAATTATATAAATTGGGCGTTCGAATATTTAGACTCACTCAAAAACCATCATGAGGTATTTCTTTTCTGTCGTTGTTACTCTAGTATTTTGCTTGACTGGTTGCAATGATCAAACCTATCCTACCGTAAATAGTACTTTAGAAAAAGATTCACTGAGTACTTATACCACCGCTAAAACTGAGAAAGAATTACTAATGGACAGTCTAAAAGCTTTAGAAATTGATGATTTATGGTTATACCTAGTTATCCATAAGGGAGGCTGCCTTGGCCCAGGTGAACGATACGTTAAAGCAGATAGATCGATACATTCAGAGATTTGTGTTTTTAGAAGAAGGCACGACTACTGGGATCTATTTTTTAATAAACCAAGCCGAGAGCTAGCCGACTTTTTGCTTTCAGAATTTGCAGATACAACAATGACGAAGGTTCATATTTGTTCATATGATGAAGCTACATCTGGAGAATTGGCCGTGTATTCTGAGTAACGTTTTTATAATCAACTATTAATAAGCTGATTGTATTTTACTCATTCTAACATCTAAATTAGCAATTTGTTTTTGAAGTTCACGAACTTTTCGTTTTCTTTTCTGGTCAAGATAT
>Ga0316189_10000026_pt1 | contig 127497 bp, 103 predicted proteins | sample LowCovwburrow_MG_FD_204930 | JGI IMG/M metagenome (GOLD analysis project Ga0316189, IMG submission 204930) | Coastal sediment microbial communities from Maine, United States - Lowes Cove worm burrow | ecosystem: Environmental > Aquatic > Marine > Coastal > Sediment | place: USA: Maine... | reverse complement strand
GGGGATTTGTTCTACCAAATCAATATCGGTGCTCGGGGTGACTGCTACCGAAACTCCAGATCCATAGCCCGGATCCACATCCAGAAAATACTCAACAGCTGATATGTTGGTTCGAGCTTCTGTCGAGGTTTGACTTATAAAAAAAGGCTCATGCTCTGTAGCACTCCACTGACCAGAAGCATCTTGTACCCGAAAGTACACCGTGTGAAAACCAGGAGTCAGAGAACTGGTGGGGATTTGTTCTAGCAAATCAATATCAGTGCTCGGGGTGACTGCTACCGAAACTCCAGATCCATAGCCCGGATCCACATCCAGAAAATACTCAACAGCTGATATGTTGGTTCGAGCTTCTGTCGAGGTTTGACTTATAAAAAAAGGTTTGAATTCAGGAAGACTCCATACTCCATTTTCATCCATTGCGCGAATAGCAAGTGTATGAAAACCTGATGATAGCCCTATTGTAGGTATAGAAAGACTAAAGTTTTGCTGATTACCTGAGCTAATCGGGATTGTAATACCGCCACCAAACCCTGGATCTATATCTACATAATACTCCATAGCGGTCACGTTTGCCTGAGCATTTACCCCAAGAGCGAGACTCACTAGCACGCAGATGAAAACCAGTCGCTTCATATTGTTTGTAAAAACGGACAATTAATTTCCTTTTGCCTTGATATGAATATCCAGCGTGTTACCCTCAACCACCATAGATGGAACGTCGAGTTCCTGTATTGTCGGGATTAAGGTTCCCTCCAAATTGAATGGGATTGGTCCGCCATGTACTCCCATATCCGTACCGAGTGTTCCCATGCCAATGCCTGGAGATCCAACTTTCAATGCTGGGTTGAAAGTGGTTAAGGAACCCGGACTATTGCTCAAGGATACTTTCTCAAGCATTGGATCTACACCTTCAATATTACCTGAGCTTGTATTGCCACTGCCAGTAGAAAACACATCACTCCCGGTATTAAATGTGATGTTATTCTCGAAAGTGTTATTTGATAATGTTGTGAAACCCTGGGGAGCCATTCCCAAAAAGATATTGTTCTTAACCACACTATTTGTCAGTTCTTCAAATGCATACCAGAATGGAGTACCACCAGTAGTTAAATGAACGAAGATGTTATTTTCAAGAGTGCTCTGGTCTGTTGTTACAGTAGCGTCCGAAATAGCCCCTCCCGGGATCGTTCGACGGGTTCCGTAAATAATATTATTCGCAATTATCACATTCGACACTAAACCCGCCAACAAATCAATGGTCTCATCAGTAACCGCACCAATGTTACTCCCCAAAATATTATTTCTAATAATGATATTGTTCAGTGTAGTGCTACCAGAAGCATGCTGAATTCTCAGGATTTCGCCATTCTCGATTAACAAATCTTCTAATAAACCTGCTGCACCGCCAAGATTTAGGACACTTGTTATGACAAGGCCAGAAATCCTGGTACCACTTGCCGCTGGGTCAGAAATATCAACCTGGGTTGCTTTTGACCTGCTACCACCATCCGTATCTGGAAACAATCCTATTCCGAAAATGTTAAGGCGCTTATCCACGGTCACAGTTCCGTAATTAGTTGTACTTCGAGTAACGTGGATGATGTCATCGTCGACTGCCGCTGCAATTGCGTCAGTAAGTGCAGTGGCTCCTGTAAATACAGCCCCAGGAACAGCCACAGCTCCAGGATTGTTGTCGGCGATGAGGATGTTTTGGGCTGAACATATAAAAGAAGATAGAAGAATGCTGGTGAAAAGAGCAGTGAGTTTAAAAATTCTCATTATAAGTCGCGTTAAATATTACAATTATCTAGGTGGTATAAAGGATGATCAATGCATCTTCACTCATGAAGAAAATGATTGACACCACTAATTCTGAAAATAAATGTAGGATTACACGCAGCTTATCCTTTCATCGTTTGCGATGAAATGTCATTTTCCTGAGAAAAAATTGTTTGAGATTTTGGTAGCTTCCATTACCAGCAGCATCCGTTGATTTGAGGATTTGTCAATCTTGAAAAACCGATACATTTTCTGCAATGAAGACCGGACTCCAGGAACACTCAGCGCTACCCGATCCGCTATTTCGCCATTACCAATTGCAGGATTATCAAACAACGTCTGAAGGATGCTCCAATCAGATGGATTGAGTGTGTTACTGATTGATTCTTCTATTTTGACTTTGTCGAGAACCATCTGTTCCTTCAATTCATCATTAGAGGCTGTCTTAATGACCGATTCAATTTTCAGCAATCTGATTTCTTGAAGCAGTCCTTCTTTCTCTGCATTTCTTCTGATAGTTCTTACCCTAAAATAGATACCAATAAAAATAAGAATAAGAACAAAACTTCCGAGAATGACAAAACGTTGACTTGCTTCTTTGCTCAGGGCTGCTTGATACGCCAAATCATCTAACTCTTTTTGTTTTGCAAAGGCAATACTATCAGCAAGTGCTTGACTTTCATACTTATACTGAAACTCTTGTCGTAGCACTTCCCTCTGAACTTCTAAATTTTCAATACTGTCACGCATACCGACAAAGAGTTCGTACATCTCTAAAGACAATCTATGGTTTCCAGCCTGTTTGTGGGCTTCGTACAAATTGCCTGCGGCAGCTTTGATTTCAAATAGAGAACCCACCTCCTGTGCAGTTGTTAAAGAACGAGAGCTATAAACTATGGCTTGAGAATCATCATTCATAGCTCGGAAAACTAATCCGAGATTATTAAGTGAGGTTGCAATTCCTTTTTTGTATCCCACCTCATTAGCGATTTTCAGGCCACGTTTTTGATAGTTAATGGCTTTTGAGTATTCACTAAGACTTAGATAGACATTACCAATTTTGTTCACGGAATGTACCGTTCCCATCCTATCCTGGATTTCTTCTCTGATCGTCAAGCCTCTTTCATAGAAGCTCAGCGCTTTTATATAAGCACCCTCATCATCGTAGATTTGACCTAGGTAATTTAACGCACCAGCTATCCCATGTTGATTATCTACTTCCTCAGCAATTTTCAGACATCTAGTGTGATAGTCGATTGCTTCACCATCATCACCCTGTTGGTAATAAACATTGCCAATATTGCCTAGCAACCTGAAGATCCGTTGCTTGTCTCCCAATTCTTCACTGATCTTTAAGGCTCTAAGATAATTTTCAATTGCTCTTCCGAAATACCCTTGGTCGTAATAAACGGTTCCAATGTTACTCAACGACGATACCATTCCCCTTTTATAACCGTCCTCCTCCTTAAGATTTAGGCTACGAGTATAGTATTTAAGAGCTTCAGTATATTCTCCCTGAAATTTGAAGACAATGGCCATATTATTCAAGGCATTTGCCATAGCTCGTTTACTTTCAATCTGTGTAGCCATTTCCAAACTCTGATTGTAATAATCCATGGCTTTTTCATAGTCACTTTGAAGCTCATAGACCATTCCAATATTATTCAGAGAGGTAGCGACTCCTTGTATATTATCAAGCTCAGCCTTTATTTTCATACTACGATTATGATAATCGAGCGCCTTCTCATAGTTGCTTTTATAATACATGGCCACTCCTTGTGTATTAAGAGCGCTCGCCATCCATTTCCTAGATTCCTTCTTCTCTGCCAAATCATACTGTAATTGGGCATAATACATGGCGCTGTCCTGGTTGTTAAATAGAAAGCCATCCCAGGCAATTACCTGAATAGTCTTTAATCTCACGCTATCGGGTAGCGTCTCGTCTCCCCAAACTTGTTTTAAACTATCAAGATTGATTTGTGCTTTCGCTTCTCGTGTTGCTACAAGACTGGCAAAACCAAGGACTATAACTACTAAGACTGTTCGCTGGTTCCGGTGGTACATGGGCGTCTAAACTGTGAAGAAGTTATCCATATTTCATCTCAAAACAAACCTTGAACAAGCCCCTGGTTCAATAATTCCACTGCAAAACGCAACCTTTCAGCTAAAATCCCATCTATTAGAGCAAGGCTCTATTCCAAAACTTTGGAAAGGGTACTTGTTTTATTGACCCAAAGGAAAAACTCAAAATGTTCAAAAACTACCTTAAAACCTCGCTCAGAAGCTTATTAAAGAATCCACTAAGCTCCTTCATCAATTTGTTTGGACTGGCGGTGGCGATTGGCATTTGCATGGTCGTCTATTCATTTATGGAATTTGACTACACCGTGGATGACTTCCATGAAAACAAGCATGAGGTATATCTGACCACTTTTAATGTAGACAGAGATGGAACAGACCGGCAACTGGGCTTGTCCCCTACTCCACTTGGAGCAATGCTAAGAAAAGATTTCACGCATATAGAGAAAGTCTGCCGCGTTGAAGATTTTGGAGCTGTTATGAAATATGAGGACAAAGTATTCAATGAAAATGTTCGATACGCTGACCCTGAATTCTTGGAAATGTTCACATTCCCACTAAAGTGGGGCCAACCAAGTTCTTTAGCTGAAATGAGCAGCATCATATTCAGTGAAGAAATGTCGATCAAATACTTTGGCAAGGAGAATCCAGTTGGAAAAAATATTCTCTTGAAGTTTGGAGATATAGGGAAAACATTCACCATATCAGGTGTAGCTGAACCGTTTCCTTTGGCACATGCCATTGAATTCGATTTCCTCGTCAATTTTGAAAATTTGCATACGACACATCCAGATTATGACTTAAACAACTGGCGCGGTTTTGTCAATGCAACGTTGATACAAGTCGAACGCCCATCAGATCTTGAAGTGATTGAAAAGGGCATGGAGAAATACAAAAAACTGCAAAACACAGTACGCGAAGACTGGGCCATTTCATCGTTTGAGTTTATCAAACTCGCTGACCTGCATAACCGCTCGGGAGACATAAGCAGCGACATCTCATCAGGCGTTGAAGATGAAGCTAGATTGATTCTTCCGATCATTGGCTTATTTATGCTTCTGCTCGCTTGTTTCAATTACATCAATATCGCCATCGTCTCGGCAGCCAAAAGGCTGAAAGAAATTGGAGTGCGCAAAGTGATCGGCGCGAATCGAAGACTGGTCATCATTCAATTTATTGCTGAGAACATATTTGTTACACTCTTTGCCCTACTCTTCGGGCTTTTACTCGGAGCTTTTGTTTTTCTCCCATGGTTCAACAACCTGTTCAATATCAATCTTGGGCTCCGTCTTACCGATAGCAACCTTTGGCTATTCCTGGGAATAATTCTTCTTTTCACGGGCGTTGCCTCGGGTATCTACCCCGCTTTTTACATCGCCAAATTTGAAGTTGTTAAGATTTTTAAAGGCTCTGTGCAGTTCGGAAAGAAAAACCCTTTGACCAAGATTTTCCTGGGATTCCAATTGATTCTGGCCTGCATCACGATTACATGCGGAGTTATTTTCACGCAAAACACCACCTACCAAGCGAACAGAAGTTGGGGGTACACTCCACATGAGTCTATGTATGTCAGAGTCCCAGATGAGTCCGCATTTGATAAGTTAAGTGCAGTTATGGCCCAAAATCCGAATGTTTTGCAAATCTCAGGATCTCAAAATCATCTCGGTAGAAGCACACTCACAAGAGTTGTCGATACCCCAGAGCGGCAATGGGAGGTTCGCGAATTGTCGGTAGATGCAAACTACCTAGAATCTATGGGGCTTGAATTAGTTGATGGTCGTCTATTCAAGGATCGTTTCGAAAGTGACAAAAAAGCAGTCGTTGTTAATGAGCTCCTGGTCAAAAGCATGTCACTGGAAGATCCAGTTGGTAAATTTTTTAAGATCGACAGCGTTCAGTTTGAAATTGTTGGCGTTGTAAAAGATTTTCATGTGTACAGTTTCTTCAATGAAATCACACCGACCATGTTTAGAGTAGCCGAAAAGGAAAACTATCGCTACCTATCAATGAAAATAATGAGCGGAAAAGAAGATGAAGCGTATGAAGCGCTCGAAGCCAAATGGGCGGAGTTGTTTCCAGAACTTCCATTTAATGGTGGACACCAGGAGGATGTATTTGGAAACTACTTTGAGGAAATCGGGAATCATGCAAAATTCATGAAAGCAGTAGCCTTCATCGCCGTGATGCTTGCTGCCCTTGGATTATATGGTTTGGTAACGCTTAATGTAACTGGAAGAGTAAGAGAATTCAGCATCCGAAAAGTGCTTGGAGCCGAACTGATGAATATCGCAAACAACATTACCAAGCAATACATTCTGCTGTTCCTAATAGCGCTTTCCATCGGAGGGCCTCTCAGTTATTTCCTTATGGAAGCTCTAATGGATAGCGTTTATGAGTATCATATACCGATGACCGTTTCCGGAGTTATGATTGCCGTTGTTCTATTGATTTTTGTCTTGCTATTAACAGTTTCAACACAAGTAGGAAAGGTGTCGAAGGCAAATCCGGTAATTGGATTGAAGGTTGAATAGGAAGACCTTACGCTTAGTCGCGAATCACAAATCGACTGGCAATTGGAATTCCATTTATGTTTCCTTTCAATAAATAAATACCAGGCGATACATTGGACGTTCCAAATTGGATTTGGTGATTTATTGTCAGGTTCTCAACTGGAACTGTCTTTTTCCCATTTAGATCAAGAAGCGTCAGTGCTATTCCATTTATTTCATTTCCCCAGAAGTTTTCTATTGTGATCTGCTGACCAGAAGTAGCCACACTAGGATAGACACGCTGCGATCTCATTTCTGGTTCGTACAAAACACGAATCGCTGAGAATCGCTCAAAGGTTCCATCAAAATCTGTTTGAGATAAACGATAAAATACATTTCCATAGTAATTCGGACGATCTTCAAACTGGTAGACAAGTTTCTCTGCGCTATTTCCAGCTCCATCCACTGTAGTCACTACTTCAAAAGTGTGTCCGTCAAATGATCGCTCAATTGTATAAAAGTCATTGTTAATTTCTGCGGATGAAGACCACACTAGCTGCACACCCCTCTCCACTGTACTGGCCTCAAAATAAAGCAGATCAATAGGTAATGCAGCATCGCCATCACCGTTAAGGTCATCTCCCCCAGCGTTGCAGAGCTCTCCACAGCAATTGTTGGTGCAATCCTGGTCAGCATTAGATGGATCATTATTAACCGTTCCAGTTATGTTTCCAGAAGTTACATTGAGTGTTCCGCCTGATCCAATGTCGATGGGGCCAGAGCTAATGATCGTCTCTGCTTGTAGCACGCCACCGTCAGCTATATCAATACCCTTGCTTCCTAAGTCAGCGGTTCCTCCAATGGACAGGCCTCCACTTACCGTATTTGTTCCATTCCCACTAACCGTGAAATCTCCTCCTACTGAAACTACTCCATCTGCAGCAATATTCCCATTTCCATCGTTTGTATAGTCACCTCCAATGGTGATGTTGCCGTCATTGAAATTTGTAGTCCCATTTCCACTGTTAAAATAATCTGTCCCTACATCTAGCGTACTGCCATTTTGAACAGTAACAGTCCCATTTCCATTGTTATTGAATGCACCAGTAGTGGTAAGCGTTCCTCCGTTAAGAAGAATCGTTCCATTACCGTCGTTATCAAAGTCCCCGGTAATCGTAAGACTACCACCTGCATTGATGGTAATATTGTTCTTATCCAGGACTAAATCAGCAGAAACTGTACAAGCTGTGGTTATCGTAATGCTTCCGTCGAAGTTCCCTCCTCCAGAGGGGGGGCATTGAGCAAAAGAACTCAGGGAGGCTAGTACAAGAAGAGTGGCGGTGCAAAATTTCATATTCATTTAATTAGGGTAATATTAAAATCAACGTAAAAATACCGCTCTCAAACCACCGTACGAGCATTTTTTGGACATAACACCATTAATACTCGTTAAGAGGTACCTTTTTCCAGTTTAACGTTTTTCGTCTTTTTACTAAAAACGGTTTAACAAATGAATCGTGCAGGAAAGGGCAGTTTTACCCCAAGATCAAAATGGAGAAGTTTACGGAAAGCGCATTTCTAAAACAGAAATAGCTGATTGCTTGAGAAAGGTCGCAGAAGTTCACAGATAATAGTAACAAAGCCACTCTTTGCGCTAAGTCAGTATTGCAAGTAGTATTGGCATAGTCACAAATGCGGCCAATGTCTCCATCGTAATAATGGTGGCCATCAATTTTTGATCACCATTGAGATGGCCTGCCAATATGTAAGAAGAAATCGCGCATGGAACTGAAGAAAAAAGGATTGCAACGGATAGTCTCATATCGACAACACCTATAAATGTCATCACGTAATATGTAAGCACTGGCATCGCAATGAGTTTCAAGATTGAAGAGACGGCCACTGGCAACATCTGTGATCGATTGCCTTTTAATTGCAATCCCGTCCCGACGGAAATCAATCCCATAGGAAGAGCTGCGCTCGAGAGAATTTTAAAAAGATCATTGGATACATATGGAAGACCAATTCCTGTTACATTCAAAATAATACCGGCAATGCAGGCAAGGACAAGAGGATTGCTAAGCACCCCTTTGATCAGACGACCTACTCCCCTCCCATTTCCTGAAACGTAGTAATTCAAACAAGAAATACATAGTACGTTCACAAGCGGTATTACCCCTGCCATTGCAATAGCTGCCAATGCCAATCCTTTAGGGCCAAAAAGCGCAATTGCTGCCGCAAGCACCACGTAGTTATTAGGTCTAATACTCCCCTGAAAGACAGAAGTAAATGAAGCAGCACTGATAGGCAGTAATTTTCTAATAAGGATCAAAAACACAGAGATTACTAACACCATGCCCATCAAGACACTTGTCAGAGAATAAAAATCCTCAAGCGTAAAGGATGTGTTTACAAGTTTCTCCACTAACAAGGCCGGCAGGAAAACATAGTATGTTATCCGATCCGCAACTTTCCAAAAACCAGGTCCTGGAAATTCCCATCGGCTGAACACCAACCCGAGCATCACGAGCAAAAAAATGGGAAGAATAGCTTCGAAAATAGCGTACATCGACAAGAAAAATTAAAGTTGTCGCAATCTATAAAAAATGCGACGCTCTTCCTTTATTGCTATAAACCTGAGCTCGATTAATGATTTGCACTTTAATTCAATCAAACACCCTCCTAACCTCCCTGAAGGGAGGATTTTTCCAGAACTAAGATTGAATTCACTCGAAGTAATAGCTTTGAAGTCTGTAAAAATATGATTGAAATGATAATGTCCCCTTGAGGGGACTATAGGGGTGTTTTTTGAGGATTTAAATCGGGTTCAGGATATAAGGACAAATCGAATAGTAGAATAATTAACTTCGCTACTCCATATCATACGTTGCCTCAATGAGCGAAAAGAAAAAACCCAAAAAAGTATTCATGCCTGGACCGATTTTGCCAGAAAAAATTGCAAACTCAATTGCTAGTCATCAATCCAAAACGGACATCAGCGAACACAATATATTTCTCGCGCAAGTGAAAGAAGATTTGACTGACACTGGCGCTATTCGAGCATTGGATTTCGATGCTAATGAAGAGTCTTTAGAATCGATTTTATATGACATTCGAGAGGGTGCTTTTGCGAAGTTTGACCTGTCATGTCTGCACATGTACCATAGTCTGGGAGAAGTGAACGTTGGTGAAATCTACTTCTTCGTTTTCACTTCTTCTCCTTCCAGAGAAGTTGCCAGTGAAGCTTGTGATTATTTGGTTAAGGAGTTTAGGTTGAAAGTTAAAGTTTCGACCGAGACAATCCATGCAGTAGATGATCAAAACAACTAATCCTCACATAATGGAGGCTTCTTCCATAACGGGATACATTTTCTTATTCTTATCTTGATATTCATTCAAGCTTCTTAGAATGCGATCAAGGAGCTTGAGTGCTTGTATAATGTAGGGGCCTTTATTTAGCATCACACAATCTGCGTTTAGGGCCGTTGCAGCATCTGTAATCTCAGATCGAGATGGAATTCCCTTCTTGGCAAGCGTCTCCAAAACCTGAGTTGCCCAGACATCTGGCACATGCGCAGCATTGCATAATAATAAAATCTCACGCTGAATGCGAGCCATGTTCTCCCACCCAATTTCTATCGCAAGATCCCCTCGAGCTATCATCACACCAAGTGGATAATTCCTCATGCCTTCCAGCAAGATCTCCGTAAGATTGTTATAGGCATTTTGCGTTTCGATTTTCAGGAGTACTCCTAGTTTATTTCTAGCGTGAAGATTATCAAGTTCTGCTACTAATTCTCTTACATCTTCAGGAGAATTGACAAATGAAAAATTGACAACATCAGCATGTTTTACAATGAATTTCAAATCCTCTTTATCTTGATCAGTGAGTCCTCCTATTTTGAGGTTAGTCTCAGGTAAATTGATACCTTTATCTGCTCGAAGATTAGAACCGTCAGGTTTTGCTTGATTGATCTCGACAAGCATGTCATCTTTGGATACGTCCCTAATAATTCCCCCGATTTTTCCATCATTAAACAATATCTTTTCACCTTTCTTGACATATTCAAAAATCTCATTTGACGTACAGGAAATAAAAGCCTCCTCAACCACCTTTTCACTTTCATCAAACCTGGATGGCCTTCCTGGGATTTGGCCTTTCAGAATTCTTAAAAAATCACCTTTTCTCAGCTGTAGGGCTTGCTCCTTGGTAGGTAATGCGCGAACCTTGGTTAGCTCTTCCGAACCAACGATTTTTAGCAACGTTCCTGTTTCAACATAACTTGTCTTCTCACACATTGCAGACACCAAGCCATCCTCTACATTATTTACAATGCAGGTTCTTTCTTTTTCCGCGGCATCTGTAAATTGAATATGATCTCCGACTTCTAGTTTTTCTAACCAACCTGCATCCACTGGTAGTTCATTCTTTGTTCCTGGACGTAGCTCAGCTACAAGATCTATCCGTGCAGCTCCAACCTTTTTTCCTAATTTATTCCTCGACGCATCAAATTTTACAATTCTCGATCTAGGCTCAATTGATCCAGTTCTGATTTTTGGACCCGCAATATCCATCGAGATCCTACAGTTTTTCTTGAGTTTTACTCCTGCCTTTACTACATTTTCAATCATCCTCTCCCATTTTTCAGCATCATCATGAGCACAATTAATTCTTGCAGTATTCATGCCTGCCTCAATCAAATCATGAACAAGGTCATAGTTTGTGGCAGCTTCACTCGGAAGTGTTACCATGATTCTCACACGTCGCCCCTTGGATCTATATCCAAGCAGATTCTTCGCATTCTTTCGTTGAATTTTTGCCGCCTTCTTAATCGAGATAGATTGCTTAACATGCTCAGCTGGCACTTCTCCAATCAGTTTTGTCAAAATAAATCGGCACCTCTGCAAGGTTGACAGCACATTTGATTCAACACTCGCCATACTTGACAGCCCGAGAACTCCGAGTTTCTTTTGAAGACGAGAGATGTCTATGGTTCTTAACGCTCGGTAGTGAATTAGATTTTGAGCGCTTCTTTTAAATGATGAATCAAGTTTTTCTATCTGAGTTTTATACTTAGCTTCTATTTTCAGGATTTTACTGACAATGAGATCAATATCCTGAATCAATTCACGGATTTTATGAGAATCTACATCCATTTCAAAGGGTCATTTGATTTTGGTAGAAAGCCGCTCCAGAAACCTTAAAAAGGTTAGAAGAAAGTCCTTATATAAAACAATTTTCATGGTTATAAGGTTCAGCGCTTTTGGTCTAAAAAGAGAATCTATTTCATTGTCTTCACCTTATCTCCTTCCAAAGAGGTTGCCAGCGCAGCTTGTGATTATTTGATTAAGTAGTTTGGGTCGAAAGTTGCAGTATCAGTCAAACCTGTTGTAGTCAATTCGAAGGCCAAGCCGATAGGCTTAAACAAAATATAGGATATATAAATAAGGTTTAGTTCATCGTTAATTGTACTTACAATGAACGTTAAGCCTAAACCCTACATGAAATACCTAGTTGCTCTACTTTTGATTGCCACACTCACACATTGTGGATCCGACAACTCTGATGATGTCAAAGTACTTGCGAGGATTACAATAGCATCAGAAAATGGAAACAAGCTTGACATTTTAACAGCAGAGACCACTCAATTGTCCGTCAATGGCTTTGATCAAGATGGTGGTTCCATTTCAATCACTGGTACTGTCACCTGGTCTTCTAACAATGACAATGTAAGCGTTGATCAAAATGGATTGGTTACAGCTTTGGTGGTTGGTTCTTCCACAATAACCGCCGAAGTTGAAACCATAGAAAGTACTTTCAAAATTACCGTTTGGGACAGTTCCGCTCCTAGAACCGAGATCTACGTGAGTGATGCCGGAAGTCCGGTCGGAAGTGCACCATTTCAAATTTTGAAGTATGACGAGAATGGCGAAAATCCAGAAGTCTTCATTGGGGAAAATTTGGGTTGGCCTCAGGATATTCTATTTCTGGAAGATGATGGTCATGTCTTGATTTCAAACCTAAATGACAATAGTATCAGACGTCATGATATAAAAACAGGAGCCTTTGTTAACAACTTTGCGAATGGAATAAGTGGGCCTACTCGAATCAAAATTGGTCCAGACAACTTACTATACGCGTTGCAGTGGACGGGAAATGGAAAAGTTCGCAGATATCAACTTGATGGAACATTTGTGGATGAGTTTACTTCTGTAGGTGTCACGCAGAGCATCGGTCTTGACTGGGACTCAGGCGGGAACCTTTACGTAGCTTCATTCAGCGGTACATCCATCAGAAAATTTGATACCAGCGGAAATGATCAGGGCATTTTCATTTCTTCCAACCTCCAGGGACCTACTGATATCTGGTTTGATGGTGGGGATCTTTGGGTGAACGACTGGCAAAGTGGTACGATCAAGCGTTTTGATTCACAAGGTGATTTTATTGGAAATGTAGCTTCTGGGTTGAGTCAAAACGAAGGAATTGATTTCCTGAAAAACGGAGATTTTCTGATCGGCAATGGAGGCACGGGTGCAGTTAAGATGTACAGCAGTACTGGTTCTTTTAAGAAAGACCTGGTCTCTAGCGGATCAGGGGGCTTGCAAGGCCCAAATGCTGTTAGGGTGCGGAATGTCAACCAATAAATATCACCAAACTTCCGACCTACATGAACATCTAGTGTCACTATGAGCCCTAGCGGAGGTTTGAGAGGAAGGGGCGTGAGAGTCTCTAAATTATGAGATTCCTAGTGCCTATGCTGAAGCTACGGCATAAGCATACGGCTTTCTACACCCACAAACCATCCCCAAAGCCTCTGAAGGACGGTGTTTTGTGCGTTCATAGTCAAAATCTCGTCTTCACCTATTTCCGCCCTCCTACTGACATCAAACCATCTGTACTCTTCCCTTCTTGAGGAGACTTAGTGCCAGCAGGTTTCCTTCCATAAAGCTCGTCAAGTTGATCCATGGATGGGTATGGCGCGCGACCAGTTTTGCTATGTGCTACTTTCATACTATCCAACACTTGGTGATTCGGTCGATCCTCTTCACTATATCTGGGATCTGGAATCATAGGCATCTTCTCCATTTTAGAAATTTCAATACTTGGAAAATCAAAATCTATGACGACTTTTCCAAGTAACAGGTAGCATCCCAAGCCTTTGAACTTATATTTTTGAAGTGTCGGGGGAAAATGGGTGGTATCAAAATATCCCCCTTCTACATCGATCCAGGTACCAAAGTTCATCTTTAATTTCCCATCGTGTCTTTTGATCGGTACATCTTTGATGGACACCAAATACCCCAACATTTTCACCACCTTATTTTCATATTTGAGCAAATCCTTCACCAAAACACTTCCACGATAAGACGTCTTCAACAGATCGAACGGAGAAATAGAAACAGGAAAGCCAAGCCCTTCTAGCTCATCAAAAGCGTCTTCCATTCTAGAGCCATCAAGTCCGGGAAGCTTAAGCGGTTTGGATTCCAGTTTAAAAAGACGGTTGTCAATCTGGATTTTCGGTTGATGATTAAAATGCCTTCTCGATTGAATAATCAATTCACCTTTTGAAACTCCAAAACTCCTGAGCGCTCCAACATAGATCAATTGCTCCAGGTCGTCTTGGGTTATTCCCGTTCGCATGATGAGATCTTCCATGTCTGGGTAGTTACCATTTCTATGTCGCTCCTCCGGAATGATTTTTTTTGATCTATTACTGAGGTTAATTACATGGCGCAATCCAAGGTGTATCGTCGTTCCAGTTATATGAGTAAGATGCTCACTGGTATTAATATCCGGTGGAACAATTTCTGCCCCTAACACTCTTCCCTCATTGATATACACCTCTGGGCGATAGAAACCCCCATTGTTATTGATGACAGCCGTTATGAATTCAAGAGGATGATACGCCTTTAAATAGAGGCTTTGATAACTCTCTACGGCATACGATGCACTGTGACTTTTACAAAAACTATACCCAGCAAAAGAGGCAATCTGGCGGTACACTTCATTCGTTACCTCTTCGGAATACCCCAACTTTATGCAATTAGAAAAGAACTTCTCCTGAACCAGTTCTATCTCTTTCTTAGAGCGCGTTTTTCCAGACATCCCTCGCCGTAAAACATCAGCTTCATCCAACCCCATTTGCGCAAAATGATGTGCGATTTTTATGACGTCTTCCTGGTACACCATCACGCCATATGTATCCTTCAACTGCTCCTCGAAAACTGGATGGAAGTACGTGATCTTACCAGGGTCTCTATGTCGCTCCACATACTCCCGCATCATTCCACTCTGAGCAACACCTGGCCGAATGATCGAACTGGCAGCGACCAATGTCTCGTAATTGTTGCACTTCAACCGTCTCAGCAATCCCCGCATTGCCGGGCTCTCGATGTAAAAACAACCCAATGTTTTCCCCTTCGCTAACATGTCGTTGCATTTTGGATCTTTCTTGAATTTGTCGGTACTAAAAATATCAATCTCCTCTCCTTTATTCTCTTTCACCAAGTCCACAGCATCTTTGATGTGTCCCAACCCCCGCTGGCTTAAAACATCTAGCTTTTCCAGATTGATAGACTCTGCGATGTACATGTCTATCTCACACGTTGGTACCCCCTTTTGATAAACATTCATCGTGGTGTAGTATGAAATGGGCAACTCAGAAATAAAAATGCCGCACGCATGCATAGAATACTGGTTTGGAAATCCTTCTAAAAGCGTACTAAACCTATGAAGGTGGTGAATCACACCACTCTGGTCATGTCGATCTACTGGGGTTCTGGTTAAGGTATCCAATTCCTCTTTCGGCAGCCCCAAAACCTTACCCAACTCACGCATCGTTGATCGGTACTTAAAATCGGAGACCGTCCCGCAAAATCCAGTGTATTCCCGCCCAAATCGTTTGAAGATGTAATCGATGATATCGTCTCGATCCTTCCAGCTCCAATCAATATCAAAATCTGGAGGGCTTGTCCTTTTACTGTTGAGAAAGCGAGCAAAATAGAGGTTGAGTTCTACAGGGTCAACTTCTGTGATTTTCAAACAGTAAGCCACAATTGAGTTTGCTCCACTCCCTCTCCCCACATGGAAATAGCCATGATTCAGACTGTGTCGTACAATATCCCAGGTAATCAGAAAGTACGATGCAAATCGGAGTTTATCAATAACCTCCAATTCGCCAAGCAATCGATCTTTGGCAATTGTATCATTTGCGGCATACCTACTTCGGAAACCTTCCAAGGCCAGCGTTTCCAGCAGCATTTTATCCTCGTAATGATTTCCCGTAAACGTCTTCTTATTTTTAGGCGCCTTGTAATCAAATTCAAAAGAGCAACTCTCAGCAAGTTTGTTGGTGTTATGGATTACGTGTTGGACATCTCGAAAAAGAAGATTTATGTTATCGATTGGCAGCATTACCTCATCTCGCTGGCCAAACTGCTGCGCTTCCAAACGGGAAATAAGAATGTTATGATCAACACATCTAAGCAGTTTGTGCAATCGGTATTCTTCATGATTTCTGTAGGTCACTGAATGTAGGCAAACCAATTTTTCCTTGAACCTTAGCAAGGGATTATTGTAAGGTTGAAGTTCCGAGCTTCGAATTCCGACAAATTCATTCTCCAATAATTGGTGAGGGATATTGCTTGATGGATAAATCACATATGCATTCTGAAATTCAGGTGACTGAAGAGGTTGATCCATTTCACCGAGATTGCATCTCGTGATTAGCTCATTCAGCTCCCTGAATCCTTCAAAGTTTTTTGCGATTCCGATATACAAAAGTTGATCTCCATTTCTGAATTCCATCCCTGCAATGGGTTTGATCCCATTCTCTTTACATGCCTTCACAAAATCAAATACTCCCGTAGAGCAATTGATATCTGTGAGCGCCATGTACTCAATTTGGCATCGCTTTGCTTCTTCAATAAGTCCGTCAATAGGAATGGTTCCGTGGCGAAGCGAGTAAAAGGAGTGGCAATTCAAGTACATTATTTCTTCCTGACAATAGTGTTCTTGTGAGCCGAAAGGCCTGTTGCTCTACGAATCAATTTGGGGTTATCAAACCTTCTTTTCATTCGATCCATCGCCTGATATAGGTTGATCATTTTCGTGGTATCCTGAAAAATATCAATCTGGTGATTGCCGTAGACAAAATTTGAAAGTTTGACTCCTACCAGCCTGAGCAGCATCCTACGGTTGTAGAGTTTATCAAATAACTCTAGCGCTTTTTGCAGTAGGACATCGTCGTTTGAAGTAAATGAAACCTTTGCCTGACTCGTCTCTGTATCTCTATTGGAATAACGAATTCTAACGGTAATGGTCGAGCAAAGCATATTCGCATCCCTCATTTGAAACGCCACTTTCTCCACCATAGAAATAAGTAATGCCTTTAGTTCCGGGATGTTCTGGGTGTCTTTGTCAAATGTCCTTTCCGTTGAGATCGACTTTCGATTGGAAAAAGGAATAACTGGAGTAGAGTCAATTCCATTCGCTTTTCTCCAAATGGCAGTTCCATTCTTACCCAATAATTCTTGCATGGAATCGACTGGAAGTTGGCGTAATGTTTTGATCACTTTAATACTGATTCGTCGCAGCAATTTGAAGGTCACATCTCCTAGCTGTGGAATCTTCCGAATGGATTGTGGATCGAGAAATGGCTGAACTCCTTTTTGAGGAACTTGAAGGCTCCCATTGGGCTTAGAGTAATTGGTACACATTTTAGCTACGGTCTTGTTCACACTCAAGCCAAAGGACATTTGCAAACCTGTTTCGTGCGATACACGATTCATTAGTTCCTTGGTGAATTGATGGCACCCATAGAAGCGATCCATGCCACTAACGTCCATATAGAATTCATCGATGGACGCTCGTTCTAACACGGGTGCTTTCTCAGAAACAATCTCATTGACCATGTTTGAGTAATCGGTAAACATGTCAAAGTCACCCTGAAGGATTATCGCATCGGGGCAGAGTTGTTTGGCAAATCGAGTAGGCATGGCGGAATGAACACCGTATTTGCGTGCTTCATAAGAAGCACAAGTCACTACCCCCCTGTTGCTGATTCCTCCAATAATCACAGGTTTCCCTACCAGTTCTGGCATTTTTAGAAGTGTACAATTTACGTAGAAAGCGTCCAGATCCATGTGGACAATCTGTCTATCCATTACTTTTCCCCTCGATTTAGTGGTTAATTATTTTACTAAAATATTTAGTAATTTAGAGAATAGCAACTGATAAATAATGGAATTGGGGAAGGAATTGGGATCTAAGGATGAGATATTTACTTCAACTTTTGTGGATCCTGTGGTAGCCTTACTTAAAAAAATAACCTCACTTAGCATCTGGATTCAGATGGCTCTTTGAAAGGTTATTTCTTCAAAAGCCGAGAAAAACCGAGGGCTGGTAATAGACTCTTTGTCAAAGTGTCTTTCTTTCTTCATAATTACAGTAAATTTATGTAGCAGTACTACTTAAGCAGCTATGTGCTAACAGAGCGATGGCCAGCAAGCGTTTGAACGGACAAATTCCTAATGCTTGAGAATGTCCTATATGAAAACGACCCGAACGAGACTTGGGGCATTTTGGTGATTATATGGCATTGATAGAGCGGAAAGCAGGACTAAAACTGGTAACTGAAGATACGTGATAAAACGCAAGAGATGAAACAATGGAAAACCATTTCAAATTTAGGGCTTAAAGAAGAAACTAGCAGGACGCAAAAAAGAAAAGTTCGATTAACAAATAGAATGATCTTTATTACAATTGTCGTACAGTTAGGGTATCTGCCTTTATACTTATCACTTAACCTGAGTATTTTTTTTTATATAAATATTTCTCTACTCCTTCTTTTTACCAGTTCTCTTTTTTTCCTCATGAAAAGAGGAAATCACACAGAAGCAGCACTACTATTAAGTTTAATATTGATTATAGATGTTATTTTATTGAGATTCGTCACAAACGAAAATAATAGTCTGCTGTTCCTCATACCATTTTCAATATTTGGTTTTGGCTTTACTGACAATATGAAAATCGGTTTTACGATTTTTATTATCGCATTTTTGGGTTATTACATTGGAGAATACTTAAGCACCGTTATTGAACCATTGCTTCATGTTGTTTCAGAAAAAGATAGAATAGGCTCACTGACTAATATGGCATTTATTTTATTTTTGAATGTCTACCTAATATATCAATTACAACTAACCAACAAGGAATCAGAAATAGAGATTGAAACTCAAGCAGAAAAATTGCATGCAGTAAATGAAGAAATCAGGTTAATAAATGAGACTTTAGAGCAAACTGTTAGAGCCAGAACGGAAAAAATCGAATTACAAAACATAAAACTTAGAAAATATGCATATTCTAATTCCCACGAAGTAAGAGCTCCATTAGCACGGTTAATGGGATTAATAAATTTATGGAACAATGAGAATGTATTAGAAGAAGAACGTACTTATTTAGCACAGAAGATTTCAGAATCATCTGTAGAATTGGATCAAATTATAAGAGAGGTTAATACGGCACTCGATATAGATAATGAAAATTTTTCCTAATTCGAATTCTACCAGGAGGGCATTCAGCTTCCTTCACCTGTCGCGGAAGTTACTTCCGTGACTATTCAATAAAATTCAAGACTTGAGATAGGTTTTCAGACTTTACCTTACTGATCCGTACCTGCCCTGAATTGCTGTTCCAACGAGAGTTTTCGCTCAAGATCTCGCACCAGTTTCTCATCCAAAGGATTGAGTTTGATCATGTTGTAATTCTTCCAAAAATCAGGGTTATAGGTGTAGGATACTTTTGACAAAGTCTTTCTTTCAATCAGGTCTTTTTCTGTAGGATACTCCACATCTTCAGTCCTGACATCACTAATGAGAAGTTCCGACGACGAGTACGCCGTTCCATACACAACTTCACCACTCTCAGGATGATTGAGAGAAACCTCATACGCTTCACTCATATATAAGGGGTAGTATTTTCCCTCGATCTCTCTGAAATACAAGTTGTTTTTCCAACTTTTTATGTTTTGCACCAAAGAATCTCCAACCATTGTAATATTCCAATCATCTTCCTCCTTATCATAGTGCCTATGCTCTACAACCTGAGTGATATAAAAATTTTCGGAGACATAAAATTTTCGCTCCGGATGTTCGACCACCGAGACAAGATAGACTGGCTTCTTATTTTGATAGATCGTGGTATCCCATGAGTAATGAAGTCTGTTTTGATTGAGCCCCATCCTTTTCAGGTATTTAAGATCATTGTGAATAAATAAGTGTGCAATCTCATTGTAACTGGAAGGGAACACAGAAAGCTCATTCAGCCAATGATCATAGAACTCGTGGCTTTTTCGAATCTCCTCAATGATCACCTTTTCATCCTGATGATTTCTGTTGTTAGAACCATTGCCCTTTTTGTCATAAATACTTACAGCGGCTTCTTTTAGAGAGACATAAGCGCCGTTCACTTTTTTGAACTCACGGAAATAACCCTTCATTTCAAATAGTCTGGTTGGATAGTACGTTCCAATATTCCTAATTACTTTTTCAATGATCAGATTCGCTGTAAGTTTCTCTTCTGAAACTGAAATTTCGTCCAACTCAATTGTTGATGGCTCAAGTACTATACTTAGTCTTCCATCTGGTTGCAACGAAACAATCGGTATCTCCACACGGTCAAAACCCATGCAAGAGACGATCAAATTTTCGCCTTGAAACTCTCTTGGAATGTTAAATACGAATACCCCTTCTACATTGGAAATTGTGCCCACTGAACGTCCTTTCACACTAACAGAAGCAAAGGGTATTGCCTCGTTTGTTTGAACATCTACTATCGAGCCTTCAATGGTGATTTGCTGGTCTACATCCTTTGCTACCCCTTGAGAAGACAAGTCCAGACTGTACGTAACCAAAGCAACAACTAATACCAATCGAGTTAATTTCATACTGCCAATTCTACTTTCGATTCTTCATTCATTCGACTTCTTTTTTCTTGCCGCTTTTAGTTCCTCAGCTTCATCATAACTATTCCTGAATTGAGTATCTAAATCAGCACTTTTGCTCAGATCCTTCACAGCCTGATCGGTGATAGGAAAGTCTTTTAGTGTTTGATAGTTTTCCCAAAATGCTGCGTTGTATGGCTTGAGTTGAGAACCAAGTCCCACTCTTTGCATGAGTTCTTCTGGTGGCGGTTCCTTCACACTATCAGCATTGATTTTGTTGACCACCATCTCGGTCTGAAATGCCCATGTACACAATTCCTCATTCGTCTCATTTCTAAATATTTTACCAGCAACCAGTGTGTTGAAATATTTGGGATAGTATTTATTACCTTCTTTTTTGAATTCGACCGTCTTTAAGATGCTTGTACTCTGCTCCCACGTCGAATCACTTGATTGTCTTTTTGGTCTTTCATTATCCGAAAATTCAATTTGCCATACTGATTTAAGGAGCGCAAAACTCTCAGCATCTACGTATAGGTAGTTGATATTATTTTCCCATCCACGTTTCGCTTTTGCCTTGATTACGTAAACCAGCCTATTGTCCAGAAGGGTGTACTCCTGTTGTTCATACACGTTTTTTGAAAGATTCAGTGAATGAATTTTAGTCAGTAGATCGTTGGCAAATCTCAGCGTAGCTACTCCATTGTTTTCGACTCTTAAAGCAACGCTCATATATTTCGTTCGAGCCGTTTGTCTCGTTTCTTTGAGATAGATTTTTTCAACTTTATGACGCTTTCCCTTAGTGTAACCTTCCCCGTACAGGTCAAATGTTGCCTCGTATAGGAACTTATATTCACCACACTCACTCTTATAAAATCGCCCAAAACATTCGAGTAGGTACGGTGATGTAGTGTAGTTGACAGGGATATTCTCAATCACATTTTCTACGATCTTTCGCGCTGATAGCTGATCTGTGTTGACTTCAACCTCATCTAGCATAATAGCTCGTTCCTGCAGTACAATAGTAAGTCGAGGCTTAGTTTTCGCGTTGTTAACTACCATCTTACGTGGATGATATCCCAGCATAGAAACATACAACGTGTCTTTGGCATGTGCAGAAGGGATACGAAAAACGAAGTCTCCCATGAAGTTTGACACCACTCCTCTTGGGGTGCCCAAAATATTGATAGTCGCAAAAGCCAATGGCTTCTGAGACTCGGCACCTATGATCTTTCCTTTGACAATAATCTCTCCTCCCCCTGTTTGCGAAATCGCAGGTGAATAAACAAGGAGTCCAAACATCCCAAAAAGAAACGAAAGAAGGTATTGTCTTTTCAAATTCATATGTGATTCAAGAATAATCATCCCTTTTGTGATCTAGCAGATAGAGAGAAACCGAACAAATCGCAAAAAAACAGAATGCAAACGTTGCTACTAAAAAGCAGTACTTTCTATTCATATTTCAATGCGTCAACTGTATTCGCTTTGTATGATTTATGCGCTTGGAGATAGATTACACCATTGGCGACAAGCATTACAAGTCCGGCGGATAAAACAAAATACAAGGGATTAAGTGTGACCCGAAGCGGGTACTTAGCCAACCAATTTTCCATTCCATACCAGAGCAGAGGAATCGAAATAGCGATCGAAATGGTTAAGACTTTTACAAATTCTTTTGAGAATAGCTGAAAGAGATCTCGTTGCGTAGCTCCATTTACTTTTCGAATCCCTAGTTCCTTTTCTCTGAATTTATTCAGCATTAGCAAGATGGCGTACATACCAAGAAGTGATAGAATAATCACAAGACCGGCAATGATCGCAAAGACATTTATAGTCGCTTGTTCCTGCTTGAACTGCTCTTCATAGTCCGTCATCAAGAAGGAAAAATTAAAGGGAACGTTGGGCAAGTGATCTTTCCAAATCAGTTCGATCCTGTCTACCGAGGTACCAAAATCTGCATTAGCATTTAGTCTGGCTAGCCCCAACCCTCCTGAAACATCGTAATTGAGAATTAATGGCTGAATCAGCTCATGAGGTGAATTGAAATAGAAATTTTTTACAACTCCAATAATTGGTCCTCCAGCACTATATATTTCAATATCCTTTTCTAGGACCTCATCAAGTGTCCAGCCCATATGCTTTACAAAAGCTTCATTGACAACAAAAACCTCATGGGGTCTGTGATTCTTTTCTTTGGAAAAAAACTCACCTGCCACAAGCTCAATCTGAAGCGTCTCCAGAAATGATTCGTCAACATAAAGTCCTTCGAATAGTTTTCGATCATCGCTGTTATCAATGTAGTAATCATCAACATCTGCATCCATTCCTGGAATAGAGTTTATGTTTAATTGCGAAATCGACTGGATGAAATTGAGCTGTGCAACCTCTTTCTTAAATGCACTGATTCTATGCCGTTGAACATAGCTAGGGATTTGAAAAGAGATGATCTGGTTGCCATCAAATCCAAGGTCTTCGTTTTGCAGCAATGAAGTTTGTTTGTAAATGACCGTGGTTGAAAGGATCATGACAAAGGATAGCGCAAACTGAACACCTACCAGGCCTTTTCTGAAATGTGCTTTTACCGTCTTAGTTTCAAACAAACTGAGATTCGACTGTCTGGTCGCAAGTATCAATCCATAAATGGAAATTGAAACGAGCACCAGAAAAAATACACCAATAGCCGAACTCATGTAGGTTGTAGAGATTGGGTTGTGAAAGAAATTAAACCCAGTCTGCGAACCCACAAGTTGCTTCGTTCCAATTGTGAGTAAAATTCCAATCGAAAGAGCGATGCCCAAATAGATAAATGTGTCTGTAGCAAACTGCATGAACAGTTGTTTTTTTGAAGCACCAACGATCATCCGAATATTGATACCATTCATTCGCTGCATGATCTGCGTGGTGTACAGGTTTACATAATTGACAATGGCAATTAGTAAAATCACCAAACCGATGAGCTGAAAAAGTAGAATCCTCCGTTTGTCAACTTTTGGAGTGTCGTACAGTTTGGGTTCGCTGAAATGAATGTCTGCAATGTTCTCGAATTCGTATTCGAAAGAGACTCCTTCTGAGGTGAACTCATCGTTCCATTCCAGTATGCTCTCAGCGAAACCATGGCTCAATTGATCGATGGATGCCTGAGGGTGTAGAAGTACATACACGAACGACCAATCCTGAAAATCATAATATGGAAATGGGATCAGCAAATCAAAATTCAAATCAGTGTTCTCAGGGACATCCCCAATCACGCCTGTTACTTTATAAGATTCTTTATTGATGCGGATAATCTCACCAAGCAGACCCTGATCAGTGGAGAAGTATTTTCGAGCAGTTTGGTCGGTGATTACCACGGAGAAAGGTTCGGACAAAGCAGTGACTGGATCGCCATCTATCCAGTTGTAAGTGAATACCTCTGCAAACTCTTCGTCTGTGTAAAAAACCGCATGTTCATCGAAGTTCATCTCTCCTACGCTTACGTGCTTTACCTGTTCGGATTTTAACAGTCGGACCACTTGCTCCATCGCTGGGAATTCATCCATCAATTCCTTTATGTACGCGTGCGACCATGCCGTTTCATCAATTAGATCAGGAGAAATGACCTTGGTGATGATTCGATAAATACGGGCCTTTTTTTCATGAAACTGATCGAAGTTGCTGTGGAATCGTGTGTAATCTGAGATGTATAGAAATGCGCTGATTGCCACACCCAACCCAATGATTTTGAGTGCATTTACAAATGGATATTTTTTCAAATACCGAATTGATACCACGATTTGATTTCTGAAATTGAAATTGTACGACTCACTCAGCCAGGTAGCTCGCTTTTTGTTTTTTGTAAAAGGAAGAAATAACCTGAGTACATCTATTGCAAACAGGTAATTCGCTTTGCGTTTGGAGGTTTCTGCACGCTCTTCGTAGATCTCATACAAGTCTCCCTGAATATCCTCAAGCTCGGTTTGTGCGCAAAACCATTTGAGTAGTGAATCAAATACTGATGGTGGTTTCAAAGACATATCCTATTTCTTTCCAGATGTCCACCGTACGGTAAATGCTTCTTTGGGTATTGCCTCCCAGAGTTGCTGACGCTGTGCCATCAAATCGGTTATAAGCTTTTGCCCATGTACCGAAACCGAATAGAACCGCTTTCGTTTACCTCCTCTCATCTTGGTAGCCTCCCCTAGTTTGGAACTAACATAATCCTTCTCTTCAAGTCTGTTCAAGGCTGCATGCAATGCACCCATACTTACAGTCCTACCAGTGATCTCTTCAATCTTGTGCTTGATTGAAATTCCATATGCCTGATTGTCCTGAACACCAACAGCCAGCAAAACCATTTCTTCAAACTCTCCAAGATACTTTCCTTTCGAACCCATGACTCTATTTTTATCCAAATGTATGTAATATATTTTATATACAAAAAGAAAGTAATTAGATTAGCCGAATGATAAGAAGTATGACTATAAAATTCTTGGTCCTTAATCTGGCTCTTTTTACCATGAGCGCAAATAATCTATATGGTCAGATCAAATTAAGTGGCACTGTTGAATCCGAACTAAAGGAGCCCCTTGCCTTTTCAACCCTCTCCTTCAAAAATTCATCGGTAGGAACAATTGCGAATATTCAAGGTCGATTTGTCCTGTTCGTACCTGCGTCTAGTCTCAACGATACACTGGTCATTTCGATGATGGGATATCATTCTCAAGAAATTCTTGTAAGTCGTTTAAAAAATAGCCAGAGTTCGCTCTTTGTTCTCAAAGAAAAACCCGTAGAATTGGAAGAGGTAGTTATCATCTCCGGTGAGCTTTCCGCTGAAGAACTTTTGAGATTGGCTGTGAAAAAGCAAAAAGATAACACCCCTGATTCCAAGTATGCATTGGATTTATTCGTTCGTGAGCTATTCTTTTTCGACGATTCCTGCTACGCTGTTGTGGAGTCGGCGGCTCAACTGTTTGGACAGCGGATTTTAACTCCAAACTTTCCTATTTACCTGGATCAAATTAGAAGTGCAGTCGGGTCAGAACCAACTGTACCTACTGTATTTAAACGTTATAATCCCTTCAGGGAATTTCGGTACATAATCGGTAAAAGATTTCGCTTCCATGAGCCTTGTACTGATTGTTTTTATGAAATAGAAGGCTACACATTTGTCGATGATCAGCAAGCCGCAATCATCTCAACAAAGAAGGATTCTGGAGAACCAAATCCGTCTTTCAAATTTGTGATTGGACTTTCTGATTATGGTATTTATAGGTCTGAGTTTAATCGAGAGATCCCGTTTGGATTAGGATTTCCAAAGCAACAAGATTCGGTAGCTTCTAGTCTGGTTTCTTTGAACAGAACCATAGATTTCACAAAGTTCGAAGGAAAATATTATCTTAAATCCTATAGGCAATCAGCCCAACACAACTACTTGAACCTTAAGGATTCCAGCAGATACAACACCAAGCATACGTTTAATGTTCTCGCAAATTCAATAACCAAAGATGGAGTCGATAGCCTAAGGAAGAGTAAGAATCAAGATCACTTGATGAACTATCGATTTTCCTTCTTAAGCCAGTCAAAAGGAACGGATCCAGAGTTTTGGAAAAACTACAATATCATCCGAAGGACAGAAGAAGAAACTAACTATTACGAAGCATTAAGTACACATTAAAAGGAATCCAGCTGGAAACCTTACATTGAAAAATAGCATCAATGGAATGCCTCCCTCAATTCTTCCTCACATCAGTTGCCGTATCTACAACTGCATTGGATGGTTTCGTCATTCGGGATTCGTCAAACTTTCCATCAAGCACATAATTGTACAGAACATGATCACCATAGAGTGCCCCTGTTTCAACATTGGAAGTCGTCATTAATACTGGAAATTTCAAACCATTCGAATCAGTAGAGAATAAAGAAGTCTTTCTTCGGACCGGGCCAAAAACCTCACCCTTTGGTATCCCCATTCCGTCCATCAATGGACCCCACGCGACCGTGTATTCATAGCCTACTAAAAGATAGGTCTCCGAATCGATAAACAGTGTGTAGGTGTCTTTCTCAGACTTACCATCAGTTGGTGGCTCAGTAAATCCCATTTCTACTTTTAAAACAGGGTTTTCATATGCTTCGTGAGTAATTTTCTCAGGTTTTCCAAGTTTAACATTGCTATCCTGTGTCAACCACGGAAGGTTCACATACTAGAAGAAAACCGAGTGCTGATACTTGGGAGAATTACCAACTCTCCAGTCCACAGACCATGCTTCCTTTCCATCATAGGTCATGGAGGACTGATGTATGGGCCAGTCCTGATAGGACCTCCTGGTTTTCATATCATAGGTGTTGGTACTAGTCCAGAAACGAAGGGTTGGTAAAAATTCACTGTGCATGATGTTACTAAAACTCAAGGTTTCTACGTTTTCCCACGCTTCATATCCACCATGAGCCTCTATCATTTTTTCAATAACTTCTTTCGTTTGATTGCTGGCATATGACTGCCCTTTACTGTCAAGTAAGAAAAATGACAGGATCAGCACCACACTGAAAATCGCAAAACGAATACTATTTTTCATTGGAAGAGTCTTTTAACTAGAGAGCAACGATCCAATGGTTCCGAAAAGCTGAATTATGATGTGATTGGTAAAAATCGTTGTAGGAAGGATTCTCCAATTTTGCCGAACAGGCGCATTCAACTAATGAATACAAATAGAATTTAAAAACGATGTATTGCTAATTGCTAAACTACTAAGCAATCACAGCTCCGTTCTCTGCATCGTTACCTGGATTAACAGCTACTAGTTTGCCATCGGCATTTTCAGCGAAAAGTAACATTCCCTCTGATTCTGTTCCCATCATTTTTCTAGCTGGCAAGTTGGCCATGACAACCACCTTTTTACCAATCATCTCTTCGATGGTGAAGTGTTTGGAAACGCCACTTAAAATAGTTCTGGTCTCAAGCCCAATATCAACGGTAAATTTCAAGAGCTTATTCGACTTTTCAACTGCTTCGGCAGTCTTGATCTCTCCTACCCGTAGGTCCATTTTCACAAAATCATCAAAAACAATTTCTTCTTTCAATGGAGTCAATTCTGGAGAGTTATTCTCTTCTTCGTTCATCTTCTTAGTTTCTAACAATTTATTGACTTGCGTTTCCACCACGGCATCTTCAATTTTCTCAAAGAGCAGTTCCGGTGGGTTCATCTGATGTGCATCCTTTAGAAGGTCAACACTTCCCGCATTTGACCATGTTCCTGCTTCGATATTGAGAATTCCATTCAACTTCTTCGATGTAAAAGGCAGGAATGGTTCGCACAGAATCGAAAGGTTGGCTGAGATCTGAAGTGCAAGATTTAGGATTGTACCCACACGACTCTCATCTTCCTTAATCAGTTTCCAAGGTTCGGTATCCGCTAAATATTTATTTCCAACTCGCGCCAGCTCCATCATATTGATTAGCGCCTCACGAAATTTGAATTGATCAAGTGACTCTTCGATTTTCTTAGGAATTGACGCAATCGCGGCGATGACATAATTATCTATCGGTTGTAATTCTCCTCTTGTGGGGATCTTACCTTCAAAATATTTATGAGTTAGTACGACGGCTCTATTTACGAAATTTCCAAAAATGGCTACCAGCTCGCTGTTATTTCTCGTCTGAAAATCTTTCCAGGTAAAATCGTTGTCTTTTGTTTCTGGCGCATTGGCGGTCAGAACATAACGTAAGACATCTTGCTTGTCAGGAAATTCCTCCAGATACTCGTGCAGCCACACTGCCCAATTTCTTGACGTGGAAATCTTGTTATTCTCAAGGTTCAAAAACTCATTTGCAGGTACATTCTCAGGAACGATGTAGCTCCCTTCTGCCTTGAGCAGAGCAGGGAATATGATGCAGTGAAAAACAATATTGTCCTTGCCTACAAAATGAAGTAGTCGCGTATCTTCTGACTTCCAGTAATCTTCCCAGTTTTTCCCCTCCTGCTTTGCCCATTCCTTCGTAGCGGATATGTATCCAATGGGTGCATCGAACCATACATACAACACTTTTCCTTCTGCACCTTCTACAGGCACTGGAATTCCCCACGACAAATCGCGGGTCATAGGTCTTGGCTTCAACCCATTGTCTATCCAACTCTTGCACTGACCATATACATTGGCCTTCCACTCTTTATGGTCTTCCAAAATCCACTGTTTCAACCATGGCTCATATTGATCCAATGGAAAATACCAGTGCTTGGTTTCTTTCATCACCGGCACTTCTCCACTCAACATGGATTTCGGATTGATGAGCTCCGATGGGCTAAGCGTGGACCCACAATTTTCACACTGATCGCCATAGGCTTCGGGGAAACTGCAGGTTGGACACGTTCCTTTTATGTATCTATCTGCAAGAAATTGCTTTTCATTCTGATCATAAAATTGCTCAGACGATGTCTCGGTAAACTTCCCATCCTTGTAGAGTTTTTCAAAAAATTCCGAAGCAGTTTCGTGGTGAAGTTTGGAAGAAGTACGGTGGTAGATATTGAAGCTAATACCAAACTTCTCGAATGAATCCCTGATCTGCTTGTCGTAGAAGTCAACTACTTCCTGAGGAGTTTTTCCTTCTTTTCTTGCCCGTAACTCGATCGCAACTCCGTGCTCATCTGAGCCACAAACAAAAGCAACGTCCTCGCCTTTGTTTCTGAGGTACCTCACATAGATGTCTGATGGTACATAAACACCTGCCAAATGCCCAATATGGACGGGCCCATTCGCGTATGGAAGTGCCGCTGTAATTGTATGTCTTTTGAATTCTTTTGCCATCTTATGATTTAGAGATTTCCTCGATTGTAGATTTTTTCGATTTATGTCTCATTCGTCCAAAATCGAATCAATCCTCAATCTAAAATCCTGTCATTCCAAATTGGCTGCAAATATAGAAAGATGCAGTGTGTCAAAGTAGCCAAATTTCAATATCAAAAGGTGGTTGCATAGTGGGATTTGCATAGATGTTTGTTTCATTGGTAATTAACCCATGGAACCGTCATGTTTAGATTTATAAAACAAGCTCTGAGGAAATTTCTTAAGCACCCAGGGTACTCTATTGTTAATGTTGTAGGGTTGACATTCGGCCTGGCATTTAGCTTCCTCATCTTTTCCTACGTCTATTTTGAAACCTCTTATGATAAATCCTATGAAGATCATAAGTCAATCTACAGATTAGGTGCTAGCTACGACATTTCTGGAAACGTGGATGAATTTTGCAATTTATCCCGTCCGATTGGGCCATCCATGAAACGCGATTACTCTGGTATTGCAGCACAAACAAGAATAGCTGGTCACAACGGCCTCTACACGCACAAAGCATTTTTCAATTACAATCAAAGGCAAGTCACAAGCGATCACGTCTTTTTCGCAGATTCTACATTTTTTGATGTATTCAAAAGAGAATTTCTTCCTGGCTCAAACCCTAACCCATTGACTTCTCCTAACTCTGTTGTCCTAACTGAGAAACTTGCTCGAAAAATCTTTGGGAACGAAAACCCAATCAACCAACAAATCGATCTAGATGGCGTGACGAAAGTCAGAGTTACTGCCGTAATCAAAGAATTAGATTTTCCAACTCATCTACCATACGAAGCACTGCTATCTTGGAATCTCGGAGCTCGACCGGGCGAAGAAAACGTGTGGATTGGGTGGCATGTGTACACCTACCTTAAATTCAAGCCTGACTTCACAGTAGACGACCTGAAAAACAAATTTTCGGCCTTCACTGACAAATACATGAAGGAAACAATCCAGCAATTCGGAGCAAAAATCGAATTGATATTACAACCGCTTTCCTCCGTTCATTTGAATTCGGATCTTAGATGGGAAGCGTACTTGAACAACAACATTGATAACATCTATATTCTCTCAGCTATTGGAATATTTCTATTGCTAATTGCGATAATTAACTACCTAAACCTTTCTACGGCTCGATCCGGAGATCGTATGCTTGAGGTTGGTGTTAGGAAAACGCTGGGCTCCTCCCGTGGATCACTTATTCAACAGTTTCTCTTCGAGTCTGTCTTCGTCACCGTTATAGCCTCTTTAATAGGACTAATTCTAATTGCAGCTCTTCTTTCTCCATTCAACCAACTAACAGGACTGGGATTATCCTTAGGCGAGTTGATTACGTTGGAAGCTTTGTCAATTTATCTCATCTGCTCTTTCTCAATCGGAATTCTGGCAGGATTGTACCCTGCCTATTTTCTTTCAAAAATGAACTCCTCCGTGGTTCTTAAAGGAAGGTATTTAAGTTCTGGTAGAGGTGTTTTTTTTAGAAAAACACTTGTTACTCTTCAGTTCATAACTTCGGTTGTCATCATCATCGCTACCACTATGGTTCTGCGACAGTTAAATTTTGTCGGTTCCAGTAATCTGGGGTTCGACAGCGAAAATGTAATGGTCATTAAGGTTAAGAATGAAGCCACTCCTGAATCGCTCAATTCGCTCTTAGCAAAATTGAAGACAAATCCCAGCGTAGTTGGTGGATCCGTCTCGACTTCCATCCCAGGGGTAGAACTCAATCAAACAATTTTTGACATACCTGATGAAACAGGCGTTTTCAATTCGGTCGGAACTCAGTTTATGGAGATCGACGGTGATTTCCTAGAGATGATTGGAATGGAAATTGAGGTTGGACGTGATTTCATCTACACTTCTGAAAAAGATCGCAATTCCAGTATCCTTCTCAATGAGGCCGCGGTGGCTAGTTTCGGCTGGACAGGCAATCCAGTTGGAAACAAAATTGGATGGGGGACTGACTCCCTGGATAATAGGATTCTTTACGAGGTAATTGGTGTTGTGAAGGATTTTCATGTTGGGTCGATGCACAACCAAATCCAACCTATTGCAATAATCTTGAATTCGGAAGATGAGAGAAATCTATTTGTACGATTGAAAAATAGCAATTTGAAGGAAACGGTGAGCTTTATTGAAAGTGAATGGTCAACGTTTGATCAAACGTATCCAATGGAATATATCTTTCTAGACGAGAGCTACGATGAGTTTTACAAGAGTGACCAAAACCTATTCTCTTTTCTAACTTACATATCTGCAATCATCTTGTTAGTAAGTTCCCTCGGGCTCTTGAGTTTGGTTTCTTTCTCTGTCAGTATCCGAAAAAGAGAAATAAGTGTCAGAAGAGTCTTGGGATCAACTTCCGTTGCAATTCACAAATTGCTAGGCAAAGAATATGTTCTTCTTCTTGCAATAGCGTTCATAACAGGAGGTGGACTGTCATGGTATTTCCTCAATCAGTGGTTATCAAATTTTCACTATCGAATTGGCTTTCAGGGATGGGAATTTATCGTGGCTTTTGCGAGTGTCGCTGTCTTGGTATTCATTATTCTCTTTAGCATAACAAGAAAGGTAATTGCTTCTAACCCATGCGAGTCACTCAGGACCGAATAGGTCTTTTTACAGAAGAACTTTCGCTTTTCTCTTTTTTTCATTGACATCCAGTTTTTGGTGATTAAAGACGTAATTTTGCGCCCGAATTAATAGACATGCAAGAAATCCGAAATATCGCCATCATCGCTCACGTAGACCATGGCAAAACAACCCTCGTTGATAAAATCATTTATGCAACGCAAGAATTCCGAGAGAATCAGGAAAAGGGAGAATTGATCCTGGACAGCAATGACCTTGAACGCGAGCGTGGTATTACGATACTTTCGAAAAACGTGTCAGCAGATTATAAGGGAGTTAAAATCAACATCATTGATACTCCTGGTCACTCCGACTTTGGCGGTGAGGTGGAACGTGTTCTTAAAATGGCTGATGGAGTAATTCTACTTGTGGATGCTTTTGAAGGTCCGATGCCTCAGACACGTTTCGTTTTGGGAAAAGCACTAGACCTAGGGTTAAAGCCCATTGTTGTTGTAAACAAAGTAGACAAAGAAAACTGCCGACCAGACGAGGTCCACGAGCAAGTTTTCGACTTGATGTTCTCTCTGGACGCAACAGAAGACCAGTTGGATTTTGAGACGTTATACGGTTCAAGTAAGCATGGTTGGATGGGTGATGACTGGAAAAATCCAACGAACACTATTACCCCATTATTAGATAAGATAATTGAAGTAATTCCTGCACCAGAGTTCAAAGAAGGTGTACCAGCAATGAGAATCACATCGCTTGATTATTCCTCATTCACTGGTAGAATCGCAATCGGTCGAGTAGTCCAAGGTACGCTGAAAGAAGGCGCAGCTTTGGGCATCAGCAAAAGAGATGGCTCAATGAAAAAAGTAAAAATCAAAGAGCTACATATTTTTGAGGGGCTTGGGAGGAAAAAAGTAACTGAAGTTAGAGCAGGAGATATTTGTGCCGTTACAGGCATCGAAGGTTTTGAAATTGGCGATACCTTGACTGATTTTGATAATCCAGAAATTCTTCCAAGAATCGCAATTGACGAGCCTACCATGAGTATGCTTTTCACTATCAACGATTCTCCATTTTTCGCCAAGGAAGGAAAATTTGTTACTTCCCGTCACCTCAGAGACAGGCTTATGAAGGAGCTTGAGAAGAACCTAGCCCTGAAAGTTCAGGAAACGGACAAAGAGGACAGGTTCCTGGTATTCGGAAGAGGTGTGCTTCACTTGTCCATCTTAATTGAGACGATGCGTAGAGAAGGTTATGAATTGCAAGTGGGTCAACCACAGGTGCTGTTCAAAGAAGTGGATGGACAAAGACACGAACCCGTTGAGCTAATGGTCATTGACGTGCCAGAGGAATATGCAGGGAAAGCGATTGAGATGGTGACGCAACGAAAAGGGGAGCTGAAAGTAATGGAACCTAAAGGGAACATTCAACATCTTGAGTTCGAAGTACCGTCACGAGGGCTGATCGGATTAAGAAACAACATGCTGACTGCCACTGCCGGTGAAGCGGTGATGACGCACCGACTAAAAGAGTACCAGCCATACAAAGGCGATATGCCAGGCAGAATTAACGGGTCACTGATTTCCATTGAAAATGGACCTGGGACTGCTTATTCTATTGATAAGCTGCAAGATCGAGGGTTCTTCTTTGTGGATCCAGGTATAGAGGTTTACATGGGTCAGGTAATCGGAGAGCATTCCCGAGGTAACGATATTGTCGTCAATATCCAGAAAGGTAAGAAGCTCACCAACATGAGAACATCTGGCACTGATAACAACGCCAAGATCATTCCTGCGAAGAAATTCAGTTTAGAAGAAGCATTGGAATACATTCAGAAAGATGAATACGTGGAGGTAACTCCGCAATCGATTCGAATGCGAAAAATCTATTTAGATGAAAATACGAGGAAGCGTATGGCAAACGAGGTGAGCTAAACGAATCTTCAATCAGCTTAATGTTCTGTTGCCATCACAACCGCTCTAGGTTGTCTTTAGTGTTGCATTTCATCTTCTACACTAGTTTTTCACAGACAATGTCCACCTGCAAAAATTTTCATCGGGCAAGTTGTAGGTGGAACTAGGCGTTCCCGCCGATCTTTGCTAGTTTCGTTTTTCATCAGCTGGGTTCGGGACATACATACTTTAGCTGGGTCATTGTTGTAGAGCATTGAGTAGCCTTACTTAAAAAATTCATGTAGTTCTTTTACTTAGTCGAATCTAAGTATAACTTCTATTATAGAACATAACTGTGATAATTATCTTCATCCCAGTATTACCAAATGATAATACTGGGACATGGTTAATCAATCAGGCACGTTGATTGTTTGACCATTTTTATGCGAAGCTTTTAGTTCACCACTACCTGAATCATGAATAAACCACCAAAGATTCTAATAAATATCTCAACCCACATTAGCTGGATGCATAACATATCTGGCCTGGCATGGACCCATCGACTACAGGTCGACTCATAAATATTCTTCAGTACCCTGAAGAGCCTTTTGCTATCTCCTTTTTGGGAAATCAGTTCTGAGTTCTAGTGAAATAACTATCGGACTTGCTGAATATGCGCGCTAGCATATCAAAGATTACAAATAGAATAGCCTGAATACGTCAATTCCACCGAAAGTTAGCAAACGAGGTACATAGCAAAATCCACAGAGGAATGTGTGGACAAAGCGTTTGTACAACGCATTTCTGGGAATACTAAGATTTTCAATCCACCACCAAAAAGATTAGCACATGAAATTTAAAACACAACTAATATCAGGCAATGGCATCACGCTAGCCATGCTATTCTTAATTGGCATCATCGTTTACATCAATGTCAACAGCTTGCTCGACAATACAAAGTGGGTGGAGCACACCTACAAGGTAATTGGCAAGTCAAATCAGCTACTTGGCTTCATGATTGATCAAGAAACAGGAATGAGAGGATTTACCGTAAGCGGTATTGAAGAATTTCTGGAACCATATGACAAAGGAGCGATCGATTTTACAGGTTTGATGGCGGAGTTACAAATCACAGTGAATGATAATCCAGCCCAGGTACAACGCTTAAAGTCCATTGAAAGACAGGCTGAAGAGTGGCGAACAAAAGTGGCTTCAAACTTTATGGCCATGCGAAGAGATATCAAAAGTGGAGAGGGTCTTGAAACAGAAATAAGAGAACTCATTGAGTCAGGCGTTGGGAAAGCCGCTATGGACAATTTCCGTTCTCTGCTAGCTCAATCTGGTCAATCTCAAACTGGCAAAAACCAAATATTGATTGATATGCTTAATATGGAGACTGGTTTGAGAGGATTTCTATTGAGCGAGAACGAAGAATATTTAGAGCCTTTCATTGCAGGTAAGAGGTCGCTTACAAGCCATCTGGATCAGTATGGAGCTAGTTCGAGCATTCGTAGTGCTTCCAACAACTGGGTTACCGATTACGCAGAAAAATTGATTGACCTCGGAAAAAGGGAGGCCCTTACCGAAGACATGATTTCACTATACAAGGAATTTGCAAAAAAAGAAGGCAAAGGTTATATGGACGATATTAGGGCTGAGTTGAAATCTTTTACAGATACTGAGTCCGAATTATTGGTAACACGACTTGAGAGCCAGGAATCTACCGCTTCAAATACCAAAGCAGTGATTTTGATTGGGACCATTCTCGCTATTATCATAGGAATTGTAGTCGTATACTTCATCACAAGTTCTGTTATGAAGTGTCTGGGGGGAGAACCCGCTGAGGTTGCTCAAATGGTGGCCTTGGTCAGCAAGGGCAAGCTGGATATTGAATTTGATCACAACAGAAATTACAGTGGTTTGTTTGGTGACATGAAGGAAATGGTGGAGAACCTGCGTGATATGGTGAGTCAAATATTTGGTGGTTCAGATTCAATTTCTGAAGCCAGCATACAAATGTCTTCTTCAGCGCAAGAGGTGTCTGCGGGTGCCAGTGGTCAGGCCTCTTCGTCAGAAGAGGTATCGGCATCAATGGAAGAAATGGTCGCTACTATTCAGCAAAACACCACTAGCTCTCGTGAAGCGGAAGAAATAGCTTTAGAGGCAGTAGGTGATGTTGGAAAAGGAAAATCTGCGATAGATGAAACTGTAAATTCAATGAAAGCAATCGCAGATAAAGTAACTGTTATTGGCGAAATAGCAAGGCAGACCAATATACTCGCCTTAAATGCCGCAGTTGAAGCTGCTCGTGCTGGAGATGCAGGGAAAGGGTTTGCCGTCGTAGCAGCAGAAGTACGGAGATTGGCAGAAAATAGCCAGACCTCAGCTGTGGAAATTGATGAGTTATGTAGAAACAGCGTTGATGTGGCAGATGAAGCAGGGAAGCTTTTTGAAAACCTGGTTCCGAACATCAAGAAGACTGCTCGACTTGTTCAAGACATTGCTCTGGCCAGTGACGAGCAAAACTCAGGAGCTGAGCAAGTAAATGGCGCGATTCAACAGCTTAATAATATTACGCAACAAAACGCCGCTAGTTCAGAAGAGATGGCATCTAGTTCAGAGGAACTGTCAAGTCAGGCAAATAGCTTAAGAGACATTGTCGATTTCTTTGATCTTGGTTCAATCACAAATGAAAGAATGGAAAGTAGCAGTTCGAATGGAAACGAGACTTCTACTCCTTACCTGTACGCAGAGTCTCAAGTCATATCCAATGGCCAATCAAGTAATGGAAATGGAGTCGAGATTGATTTAGTAACCGAAGTAAGTGATGGCGATTTTGAGAAGTTTAACTAATGATATCAGCATTAAACTTTCAAAACGAAAAAGTCAACGTTTACAGAGAAGTTCTTGAAGATGAGAATAGTCGATTGAAGAATATGCACGCAGAGCTAAGTCCGGACAATGTGATGCTCAAAGAGCTATTGTCAAAAAATGGTAAGCCCTGTTGTTAAGTGTGAGATGTATCAATCTCATTTTGAGCTATCATCAAATGTTTGACTCCTCAAATCATCAAATATCTGATTCGTTAACGCTAAATTCTCTTCCTGTAGTTGCTTTGCAGATTTCATTAGCTCTCCAAAATCAGATTCAGTGATCATTGAAAGCTCTTTTAGCAACACTACATTCAGTGCCTTGTTGAAAGAATTGTCACTTGCAATCTTAGCAATCATCCCAATGAGTAAGGTGGTGTTCTTATCATCCATGGTGTAGTCAATTAGTGAAAAGGGGAAATTAATCAAAGTTTTGAATAGCGAAGGGTGCAATCTGAATCGGATCAGATTTCTCTTGTTCAATTTATTGTTGAGACTTGCTTCAGGTCATCAATTTGTCCTACCACTGGAGGAGCTATTAGGATATTCAGCGATGCTACTTTCAATTGTTCTACTTTCAATTCTCCGATCCTTGAATGACGATGGGAAGGTGCTCTTTAAATACTTGAGCCTTTTGTCGATAGCAGGAGTTTTTGTGTTTGCGCTTTACTTCTTAAAGAGTTCTTTATCCATTGACTTTCAAGATTGGGTTACTTCAGTTCTCTTTTTCATTGCAGACATAGCATTTGTTGGATTATCTCTATTTGTATTTTTTTAAGTGCTTAAGGACAAAGTATGATTGAGTAAGTATTTGAAGCTTAATTTCAGAGTAAGTTGAACAAATGGATCATCATACTTTTCTCTGGCTTCTATCCTACTTGGATACTGTCTCTGGTCACAAGCATTCCGTACCTCTATGATCTGAATACAACATTTGTTTTAGGACTTGCTTTGATGGCGTTCAGAGATAGAGTGTTCACATTAGTAGTTCCAGTGTTTCTTTTGAGAGTTTCTCAGATACTTCACCTTGAAGAGAAATTAGTAACACTGATGATCATGGCATTGGTGTTCCTTGTCATTTTGGGATTTCTACTAGTTTCAAAGAGGGAGTTAAATAAGAGCTACTTGGCTCTTTGTGTTGGTGCATTTGCCATTGAAGTATGGAGTTACTTCTATTAGGCTTCCTTAAATTTCTGCTCCACTAATTAACCACACAATGGATGATAAGAACACCACCTTACTCATCGGCATGATAGCAAAGATTGCCAGTGATAACTCCTTCAACAAGGCACTGAATGTTGTGCTGCTAAGGGAACTGTCTATGATTACCGAATCTGATTCTGGAGGACTGATGAAGTCTGCTAAACAATTGCAAGAAGAGAGCCTAGCTATAACTCATGAGGTGTTTAGTGATCTTGTGAGTCAGATTTTGGTGGTGATGCACCTGCTTATGTAGAGGTTTTTTTGAAGTGAGGGGTTGGTTTGATAAACATCATTTTTTTCCAAAACTTAACACCAAAACTTAACACCAAAGAAAAAAGAACAAAATCAAGTGCAGCCTATGGTAGTAAATTCATTCACACTCAAAGCTTTTTTACAACTCCAGATGAAGAAAGAGTGATCAAAAAAGTTATTCTGGGACTCCCTGCATTGTTTAGACTCATAAAAAAAGGCAGCTACATTTTCAGTAACTGCCTGATTTTCAGAGTAGCGGGGACTGGACTCGAACCAGTGACCTTCGGGTTATGAGCCCGACGAGCTACCAACTGCTCCACCCCGCGATAAGGATTGCAAAAGTAACGTTCTCTTCTGAAATGACAATAGATTTGTAAGGGTTTTCTTTTTTGAATATGTCAAAAACAAAATGCAAAAAATATTCATAGCCATACTACTGCTTGCAAGCTTCTGTGCTACATCGCAAATAGAACAGCACAAGATCGGGGAGGTAACACTGGAAGTCTACCTTCCTCCAAACTACTATTCTGGAAACGTCTACCCCGTGGTGTACGCAAATGATGGAAATTGGCTTTTTGGAAACAACTCTTGGAGGCTGAATGAAAATTTAGATGAGTGGATTAAAAGTGAATTAATTGATCCTGTCATTTTCGTTGCAATAGCTCCTCCTGGTCGTCGAGAATCAAATCTTATACCCTACGACGATCCAACCATCACCGGGTACTCACCTAAAGCAGATGAATACACCACACTAATCGTGGAGAAAATAATTCCATTTATAGAGTCGAAGTATGCAACATCAGATCAACGCGCCATCATGGGTTCTTCATTCGGTGGCCTTCATAGCACGTATGCAGGCATAAAGTACCCAGAGGTTTTCTCATTTGTTATTGCTCAATCGCCCTCCTACTGGGTAAATGAATTCGAAATTCATACAGAGACAATTGCAAAAGGAAATCAGTCCATATGGATTGATATTGGAACGAAAGACTGGGATGATGTACTAACGATGTACTATACGCTCTCCAAGGCAGGGTTTGTGCCAGGTAAAAATTTGTTTTACTACGAAGATATAAATGGCACGCATTCTGGTACTTCATGGAGCAAACGACTCAAGTATCCACTCATCCTTTTCACGAAAGGAGCGGATTCTGAAATTGCTTCATTTGATTTAAAGACAGAATACATCCCAAGTGTCCAAAGAAAGGGTCACTATTTTTCAAGAATCAACCCGGTCGTTACATTAAAAAATGGACTAATGTTCACTTCTATCCCGCTCATATTTAGCACAAAGGAGGGAAATGCAGAGGTATCTCCATATGGCTCTTTCAAAATACAGGAAGGCACCTCCGATGAAGTTTCGGGGGAGTATTCTGGGGAAAAAGCCTCCATGAAGGTGAAATGGAAAGATAATCCTATGAACGATTGACTTGGTTAGTCAGTGATAAAGAACCTTCCTAGCTTTGTACCTCTAAATGGATGAAAGCAAGGATTTCAAAGCAGGTTTTGTAAGTATTGTTGGTCGACCAAACGTTGGTAAATCAACACTCTTGAATGCCTTCATGGACGAAAAATTAGCGATCACAAGTAGTAAAGCACAGACAACACGTCACAGGATGTTTGGTATTCTCAATGAGCCGAATCATCAAATCGTCTTTTCTGATACTCCTGGTGCCATTGATCCTGTTTACAAGCTGCAAGAACGGATGATGGGGTTCGTTAGAAACGCTTTGCGGGACGCTGACATCATCTTATTAATGGTAGCTCTAGAAGACAAGAATGATCATCCCGAAGTGATACAAATGGCCCTCAATATCGGTGCTCCTGTTCTTTTTTTAATTAATAAGACAGATCTGGAGAAGGGCTCGCAGAGCTTAGACAAAACCACCTATTGGAAAGAACTTTATCCAGATCTGGAAATAATTACCATTTCTGCACTCGATAAAACAAACACTGATGTTGTCCTAAATCGAATATTAGAACTACTACCAACCCATCCAGCATATTTCCCCGAGGATGAAATGACTGATAAATCTGAGCGGTTCATTTGTTCGGAGATCATACGAGAAAAGATCTTTCTTAATTACAAGCAAGAAGTTCCCTACAGCACTGAGGTGGAGGTAACAAGTTTTAAGGAGGAAGAAAAGATCATTCGAATTCAGGCAGAAATTTTCGTAGAACGGGATAGTCAAAAGGGAATCATCATAGGCAAGAAGGCTGAGTCAATTAAACGAGTGGGGATGCAAGCTCGCAATGACATGGAGTCCTTTTTCGGAAAACAGATACACCTGGAAACCTTCGTAAAGGTCGAGAAGGATTGGAGGAAAGACGACCGGAAACTGAAACGATTCGGATATTAGTTACCGCAATTAAGAATTACGAATTTTTAATTGACAATTATGAAAGAAAATGTGGTTCAGCAAAAATCCTACGAGTTTGCAAAGAACATTATATACCTCTACAAGAAATTAAAAATGCAAAAAGAGTTCGAACTAGCTTCCCAAATTTTGAGATCAGGAACATCCATAGGAGCCAATATTGAGGAAGCAATAGGTGGCCAATCGAGGAAAGATTTTCTTCACAAGATTTCTATTTCATACAAAGAAGCTCGAGAGACTAAATTCTGGCTTAGACTTTTGAGAGATACTAATTACCTTGACCTTGAAACCGCTAAAACATATTTGAACGATTGTGAAGAATTATTGAGAATTTTGGGGTCAATTCAAAAATCTGTAAGACTTCCTAATTCTTAATTGATCATTCTTAACTTCTAATTTAAAAAATGGCAAATATCCTTGCGATAGTCGGTAGACCCAATGTAGGGAAGTCCACACTCTTCAATCGACTGGTTGAAAGTAAGCAAGCTATCATGGACAATGAATCTGGCGTAACCAGAGATCGTCACTATGGATACGGAGAGTGGAATGGCAAGAACTTTACCGTGATCGATACTGGCGGATATGTCGAAGGATCTGATGATATTTTTGAAGGTGCCATACGAACTCAGGTAAAAGAAGCTTTGAACGAAGCATCTGCTATCTTATTCATGGTCGATTGTGACACTGGGCTTCATGGCCTAGATCAGGACTTTGCCAATGTTGTTCGAGAAATTGATAAGCCTCTTTTCATCGCCGCGAACAAAGCTGATAATCAGGAGAAAATGCTTGGTGCCAACGAATTCTATTCACTTGGACTGGATGCGGATATTTTCCCAATCGCCTCCGCTAGCGGCTCGGGAACTGGAGATCTGCTAGACGCCATTGACAAACATTTTGAAAAAGAAGATCCTGAGCAAGATGATGTTCCTAGAATTGCCATCTTAGGTCGACCAAATGTCGGAAAATCTTCCTTTGTAAATGCTTTGCTTGGAAAAGAGAGGAGTATTGTAACTGACATTGCTGGCACTACGCGTGACGCAATCAACACTCGGTACAATCAGTTCGGCAAGGATTTCATATTGACGGACACGGCCGGCATTAGACGGAAATCAAAGGTTCACGAAGACATTGAATTCTATTCTGTATTACGTGCAATTCAGGCACTTCAAGATTCAGATGTATGCATCGTGATGATCGATGCGGAGACAGGTCTGGAAAGTCAGGATATGAGTATTCTAGGTCTTGCTCATAAGTACAAGAAGGGAATCGTTCTGATGGTTAACAAATGGGACCTTGTAGAAAAAGATACCAAAACCGCTGAAGAGTACAGAAAGGTTTTTGCCGAAAAGCTAGGACCAATGAACTACGCTCCAATCATCTTCACCTCCGTTTTGAATAAACAAAGGATCATGCAAACCTTAGAGATGGCACTGGAGGTTCATGAAAATCGGACTAGAAAAATTCCAACTTCAAAACTAAACGAGATTATAGCTGCAGACATACAAAACTACCCTCCTCCTGCTGTAAGGGGTCAATACATCAAAATCAAGTACATCACTCAATTGCCAACCCATACCCCAACGTTCGCCTTTTTCTGTAATTTCCCCCAGTACATAAAAGAACCATACCAACGCTATCTGACCAACCGGATCCGGGATCATTTTGATTTTAAAGGGGTTCCAGTCAGAGTTGTATTCAGGAAAAAGTAATGAGTCAGAAGGAAATTCTTAAAATTTTATCAGGTAGCAGGGATAGGAATCTAAGGTTTAAGGTTCTCCGTTCCGTACTGTTATCATTTGGATTTAGTGAAAGGATAAAGGGAAGTCATCACATTTTCACAAAACCTGGAATTGAAGAAATTTTGAATCTCCAACCTAAAAAAGATATGGCAAAACCTTATCAGATAAAACAAGTTAGAAATGTTATATTGAAGTATAAATTGTTTGTAGATGAGTGATTACAAGTATGAAATCATTATTTACTGGAGTGAAGATGATGAATCTTATATAGCTGAAGTTCCAGAATTAGCTGGATGTATGGCAGATGGAAACAGTTACGAATCAGCGTTAAAAAATGCGGGTAACATTATTTCACAGTGGATTGAAACAGCCAAATTAGAGAATCGTCCTATTCCAAGTCCAAAAGGAAAACTATCATTCGCCTAGTTTGACCTCAAGGGAAGTCTTCCAAAAATTCATTCCAAAGCAGGCGGTTGCCTACTGCAACAAACTTTACGAGAAATTAGGATTTGAATTTAAAATCAAAAAAGCCCGACAAACCAAGCTTGGGGATTATCGGTATGATCGGGAAATTGATCGCCATATCATTTCGATAAACAATGATCTCAACGAATACTCATTTCTAGTCACATACCTTCACGAGGTAGCACACTTAGTCGCATTCAAGAAGTATGGAAACAGAATAATGCCACATGGCGTAGAATGGAAGAAATCCTTCAAAGAGGTGGCTCAGCCTATGTTAACGACAGATGTTTTTGATGAAAAAGTCCTTGCTGCATTAAATAGGTATTTTAAAAACCCAAAGGCCTCAAGCTGTTCTGATCCTACGCTTTATAACGTACTAAAGAAATTTGACCTGGATCCTGCACCACAGCTACGAGAAATCAAAGTAGGTGAAGAATTCATCTTCAATAAAAGAGTTTTTAGAAAACTTGAAAAGAAGAGAACCAGAAGCGTTTGCCTTGAAATAAAAACGGGCCGGAAGTACGCCATTGCTGAAATAGCAGAGGTGTCACTTTCAAGTGAAAAATAAAAGTGAATTTTATAATGATTTAACTATTTTTTTTAACTATTTTGATATCACCTTAGCCAATCACACGCTGTTGTTATGATTTAAAACCACTATAAATGTCTCATACAATAGCTGTTTACAATTTCAAGGGGGGTGTCGGGAAAACCAGTACAACGCTGAACTTAGCTCTGAGTTGGGCAAAGTCGTTTAGGGTGCTAGTTATCGACTGTGACCCACAAGCCAACCTTACTGCAGCTCTTTCAGATCAAAGTCATCACACATCTAACCTGTTCACTATTGCAAAAAAGTTGCTTCATGATGGCCAACCTAAAATTGAACCTGTCAAGATTTCTTATTACCTGCACCTAATCCCTGGTGACTACCAGATGGCTGCTTTGGAGGCAAACTCACAATTCATATCGTTTGGGCATATCATTTTTTACAAACTTTTAGCTTCCATAAAAGACCAGTATGATTTCATCTTACTCGACTGCCCTACTCATTTTGGTGTAACGGTAAAATCTTTCCTTGCCAATGCCGACAGTATTCTGATACCTGCTATTCCTGACTCATTTTCCACCACGGGATTCAAAAAGTTACTGAGTCACCTCAGCGAGGTAGAAAAGGAGCGTCCCCTAAACGTTCTGGGAATCTACTTCAATCTCTTCCGCCAAAACACCTTGCATCACCAAAAGGTGAAGTGGTTGGCAGAAAAAGAGCTAGGAAATCTCATCATTAATCAAACGGTTAGAGAATCAATACGTGTAAGCGAAGCTCATGCTGCAACTGAATCGATTTACGATAAAGAGGAACTAAGTCCTGTTGCGAAGGATTTTCTGTCACTCAGTGAAGAAGTGATCGAACGTCTTAACTCAATGAGCTTAGACAGCATCACAAAAAAACATTCGATTCAGAATGAGCCTGCAAAAGGCATGTCGGTTCTCGAAAATGAAAGAGCGTAACCACAGCATATTATTTGATCTGAGAATGACTAAGGATCGTGACGCAATCTTTCCTAAGCCGAGAGTCTTCTCATAATAAGAGACTCGAGTAGCTCAAAAAATTTGAAGGGAGTCAGCGTTCTCCATTTCTCGATAGAAAGGCTCCCCGACATGTTCACGTAATTGTCGATGTTGAATCGCTTCATCTCCTGCTCGACATGTTCGTGAAAATTCACTCCAGCAATCCACCCCTGCCCGTCTGACAGATCGGCGTCTTCCACCTCCTCAAACCACTCCTCGTAGTAGCAGTCATCGCTCCCATGAAAATTCAAAACACTTTCTCCAATTAAAGCAAATTTGTTAATTCCAAAACCCATCAAATGTTCAAGGATATTGCGTTTGAATTGCATGATATCGTTGTTAATCGCATCGTTCCACTCACCCAACATCTCAATCACTGCAAATCCAGCCTCGTAGTCGGCAAAGATAATTTTTATGTAGAGAGTTTCTGATCCAATATAGTCCCATGCCGGATCGATAAAATAGCCATAGATATTGTCGGAGTACAATTCATAATTGTACTCTTTGCCAGCAAAAGGAGATTTTTCATCATGGCTAGAATTGTAATATTGATTCCAGCGCTCGTAGGGTAAAATTTTGTGCATCAAGATAAATCTATTCAATTAGCATAAAAAAACCTCTTCCTTTTAAAGAAAGAGGTTTCGTAAAGCGTTAAGAAATCTTAGCCACCAAAAATGTATCTTAATCCGAACTGCATTTGCCATCTGGAGCTAATCAGACCTGAATCATCTTTGCCAAGAATATCATCCGCAAGATCGGTCCTATTAGTATCAAATGAGTAAGTAGGCGTATTAGTGCCTGTTTGAAACCCTTCAAAATTTATAAGCTCAACCGATGTACCACCACCATCAAATGTTTGGTATCTTCTTCCCCAATCGCCATTTAGCAAATTTCCAAGGTTAAAGATGTCAAATGATACCTGCACGGTATTTCTTTTCCCGTTAGAGAGCTCAATATAGAAATCCTGTAAAAATCTAAAATCAAGTATGCTTACGAATGGGAGCCTGGCCCTGTTTTTCTCGGCGTATTGTCCTCGTCTTTCACTTAAGTAATCGTCATTACTAATGTAAGAATCCAGTGCTGCCCATTCAGCCGCTGCGGTTGCCGGGTCTGCAAATATGATCTCGTTCTGAGAGGCTGGAACCCATATCAGCGCTCTTTCTCGAGAGTTTTCGCCTGTCAATCCATCATCATAGGTATAAGAGAAAGGACTTCCAGATTGCCCATTATAGAAGAATGAAAAAGAACTGGCAAAATTGTTTGCATACTCTTTTCTATACGAAACTGACGCAATGATCCTTGAAGCAGCATCAAAATCAGATCTACCCACCTCCGCAGTATTTCTACCATCAATTCCGTATACCCCTCTCCACTGCGAAGAGTTCTGGGAGGATGTTCCTTCATTGATTGCTGTGGCTCTTCCAAAGTTGTAGCTAACATTAGCATTTAGACCATTATCGAAAGCCTTCGAGAAAGTAGTAGATATATTGACTGTTTTGCCCTCACTTGTATTAGACCCAAGGTAAACGGCACTATAGGTTCCATCAACTCTTCCATTGGTGAATCTATTTCGATTATCTGGCGTACCTGTGAACCTTTCAGATGGCTTGTTGATGTTTACATTTTCATAAAAAACATTATTTATTGTTTTCGTGTACATCACCTCTGCTGTACCTGTAATACCTCCTGGTAATACTTGATCGACAGCAATGCTTGCTCTAAAAACTTGTGGAAATTTGAAATCTTCTACGAACAAATCCATCTGTCCCTGTGGTACTTGATCGACTCCCCCAAAATCTGTAATATTTGGTTGTCCAAATGGATCAGCTACGAAATCAATGATATCACCATCATCCAATTCGGCTCTAAATCCGCCAACAGTAAGTCCATTATTATTAAACATAGCCCCTGGCCATACAAAAGGAACTCGACTTGTAAAAACTCCGAGCCCGCCTCTCAGCTGAGTGGTTTGATCTCCCTTTACATCGTAATTAAACCCAAATCTTGGTGAGATTAAGAATTGCGCCTTGGGAGCCTGACCTGCTCTTGCTCCCTGTAAATCGTAGCCAGCTGCCTCAATCAAACCAACTGTTGTATTATTGAAGTAGGTGTCTTCTACTGGATCATCAGTAAACGATGGGATGTCAACTCTAATTCCTCCTGAAATTTTCAGTTTATCGCTAACTTGAATTTCGTCTTGAACATAGAATCCAAGTTGCATTGCTTTAAATTCTGCAGCAGCATTGGTGTTATCCCCTGTGGTATTATCAGTTAGTGAATAACTTCTATCATACTGCGTTGCAAGTCCCGAAGCTCCATTTACATCATCTATAAAGTCTTGAACTGTATCGTAGTCATACGATCCAAAATTTTGCCGAATGAAGACATTCCGCATATTGTAAAATTCATTATGAGTACCAAGTGTTATGGTGTGTTTACCCTTGTACAAGGTAAAATTATCAGTCAATGTAAAAATCTTCTGCGAAAGAAAGTTTGCTGTTGAGAATTGCTCACTCCCTAGCTCAATATCTCCTGCTCTGATATCGACATATGGAAATGGTGAACCCAAAGGATCTCTATTGTCAACTACTTTGGTATAACCTATTATGAGCTTATTTGATTTGTCGTCAAAATTGCTGCTAAACTGCAAAGAAGTTGCATTGGTTTCGGTTGGGAAAAAGACTCCCGAATTTTCGAATCGAATTCTGGAAGTACTTGACCCAGAAGGTGAAAAATTTTCTCCTTTGTTGTAGCTATGACTAACTGTCAGTTTGTGCGTACGATTCAGGTTATAATCAAGCTTGACAAGAAATTTCTCGGCTTCAAGCTTTCGGATCACATCCTGAAAGCTACCAGGATCATATCCAAGACCGTTCAAAGTAGAGATGAGGCTGGTAACATCGGCTTGCGTGGCTGCACCTGTGTAGGAAGCAAAGTCAAACGGTGCAGGAGTCTCATCTCTTTGAATCTCTCCATTTACAAAGAAGAATAATTTATCCTTGATGATCGGCCCCCCTGCTCTGAATCCGTATGTTTTTGCTGAAAATTCATCAAGTTTCTCTCGATCTATGCCTGCTGGATCCGCGATGAATTTAGGCGTTTTGCCAGTCAAACTTTCATTTCGTACAAAATAATAAAGTGACCCTTCGAATTCATTTGTACCACTTCTTGTAACAGCACTAATCCCTCCTCCTGAAAAACCACCCAACGTTACATCATAAGGAGCAACTGCAACGCTGATCTGCTCGAGAGCATCGATACTGATCACGGACAACCCTCCGACTTGCCCTCCATTTTGACCATTTCCTGCCAGACCAAAAACATCATTACTAGGAGCACCGTCAATGAAGATTGAGTTAAACCTATTGTTCGTTCCGGCTATACTGATTCCACCTCCTGCTGTAATTGAAGCTTGCGGTGTCAATCTGGTAAAATCCTGAATCGTTCTGCTAGCATTAGGCATCGAGTTGAGGTCTTTTTTGGAAATGGTCGTTTCAGCACCAGTTCTATTTCCATCAATTATTCCCGAGGAAGCCGTAATAACTATTTCACTCAGCGAAATAGCTGCTTCCGATAACGAAACAGATTTTCTAACAGACTGCCCAAGCGTCATGTAAATATTATCCTCTGTGTAGGACTCAAATCCAATGTAGGAAATGGTGACGCTATATGGACCACCCACTTTCATATTGGGTATCCTGTAATAGCCATCGGTATCAGTAACATTACCATATTCAGCCCCTGTCGAAGCATTTGTTGCCAATACCGTTGCTCCGATCAATGGCCCGCCATTTGTATCGGTGATTCTTCCATTCATTGTGGAAGTCGTTGACCCTTGACCGTGCACGATTAGGGCGCCAACGGTCATGGTCAGGAGTAGTAAGAGTTTTCTCATAATTGTTGTTGTTGGTTTATAATTTTACAATGTGCTCGGTTTTCCCAAAGAAACATAAACTTCGTTTTCCGAAGATTTCCCCTTCTTTTTGTTTTGATCAAGACTTCCAGGTTGAAATAACATATAATTAATGTGATAAGTAATCAATATGCTAAATCAACCATAAAAGTTAAAAGAATTTAGTCGTCAAAAAAGGTCTGGCGGTAAATAATTTTTCCACATACTTAAAGTAAAGTAATAAGTACTGGTACTACAAAAGTTTGTAAATCAGTGATTTAAAAGAGTAATTATCACTTAAATAGGTCTAGCACTTTTCGGACAGAGCCGTGTTTGCGCAAATTTTCTCTGGCAATTTCCTCAGGAAGATTAAGTTCCTCTATAAGCATCAAAATCCCGCGCTCTACCAGTTTTTGGTTGGTTAGTTGCATGTCAACCATTCTATTTCCCTTTACTCGCCCCATTTTTATCATCAGAGATGTCGAAATCATATTGAGCACCAATTTCTGAGCGGTTCCTGCTTTCATTCTGGTGCTTCCAGTCACGAATTCTGGTCCGACCAGGACCTCAACGGGAAAGTCAGATTCCTTAGCCAATACTGTATCAGGATTACAGGTTATACAGCCCGTAAGGATTCCTTGTGTTTTGGCGGCCTGCATTGCTCCTAAAACGTAAGGAGTCCTTCCAGATGCAGCAATACCAATTAGTGAATCGTTATTGGTAATTTCAAAATCTTGCAAATCCTTCCAGCCTTGTGTTGCGTTGTCTTCTGCAAATTCAACAGCCTTCCTGATGGCCCCATCTCCCCCTGCAATCAAACCGACAACCAGATCTTGAGAGACTCCAAATGTAGGCGGACATTCAGAAGCATCAACAACACCTAACCTTCCACTGGTACCAGAGCCAATATAAAAAAGTCGGCCACCGTCAAGCATCCTCGGCAGAATACCGTTAACCAAATTTTCGATTTGAGATTGAGCTGCCTTCACGGCCTCAGAAACCTTTGCATCTTCTTGATTGATGTTCGTTAAAATCTCTGAGGTGCTCATTTTTTCCAAATGATCATAGTTCGATTCGGATTCTGTTAACATTTTTTTAGCCATGATCTTGATGATAAAGAACCAATCCTGCAATCGGCGATTCAATGATGTTTTTGATTTCGAAACCTCTATCCAGTCCGACTTGTCTCAGCACATCAGAAAAATGATATGCAATTGAGCCAGAGAAGTGTAACGCCTCGGACGTATGCTCATTTCTAAAGAAAAATGCATGGTGAAAGTCAACAAAGGCATCGTAGATAAGGCGATAGATTTCAGGGTGAGATTTATGCTTAAGCACAAAAGGTGCAAAAGAGGCTAGAAAATGATTTGGCCTTGGTTTGTGGTAAATCTGCTGGATAACCTTGTGTGATGTTAGGTTGAATTCTTCCTGAAATGCGGCAATGATATCTTTTGAGATCTGCTCTCGAAACACACCCATCAATAGTTTTTTTCCTAGATACGCGCCACTTCCCTCATCTCCTAAAACATACCCCAGAGATGCACTTACTTTGTTCACTGTAGAACCATCATAATAGCAGGCATTTGCTCCAGTACCAAGGATGCACACATTTCCAGCTGTATCTCCGCAGAGGGCTCTCGATGCCCCCACTAAGTCATTTCTAACTTTCAACTTTTGCCCAAGTACTTTTCTTAGTTCATTTTCTACCTCAAGTTTTTGCTCCTCGGTGTCCACACCTGCAGCATACAAATACACGGGAGTTTCGGCTGCTAACTCGTCCTCAAGGTTTTGAATAATACTCTCCCTTAGGTCTTCAATGTTGTGCGTATAGGCATTGAATCCAATGGTGTTGAATTGCGAAATTTTTCCTTCCCGAAATACGCGCCACTGAGTTTTTGTACCCCCTGCATCGCCAACTATAAATGATGAATTTGTCACTTGATCCTATTCTATATATAAATTCTAAATTAATGCCAACTAGCTCTTCGTCCGACTTTCAAGCAAGTCTTTTATCATGGCTATGCTGTCTTTTTTCTGATTAGGTGTATACCAATGAATATCATCATACCTCCTAAACCAAGTCATCTGTCTTTTCGCATATCTTCTGCTATTTCTTTTCAACAACCTGATTGCTTCCTCTTTGTCATACTTACCATCCAGGTATTCGAAGATCTCCGTATAGCCAACTGTTTGCAAGGCGTTGTGATTTTTGTAATTCGCGTGTTTTTCTGCTTCCTCAAAAAGGCCTTTTTCTATCATAACGTCCATCCGTAGGTTGATCCGATCGAAGAGTACTTCACGATCCATTTCTAAGCCTATTTTCAAATTTTGATACGGAAGCTCACTGATCTTTGATTTCCTAAATGAGGTGAATGTTTCACCTGTTCCGCGTATCACTTCCAGGGCTCGGATCACTCGTTGTCCATTGTTTTTATCAACAAAGTCATAGTATTCGGTATCGGCGCTTTTCAATTCATCCAGCAAACCCATCAACCCATTCTGCCGAAAATAGGTGTTCAACTCCTCCCTGATTGCTCCATCAACCTCAGGGATTTCATCGAAACCCTCCCACAAAGCCTTGAGGTAAAGGCCAGACCCTCCAACTGCAAAAACCATTTTATTCTCACGAAACAATTCTGCCAAGCAACTCTGAGCGTCTCTACCATATTGTCCAGCATTGTACGATTCTTCGATGGAGTGGGAATTGATAAAGTGGTGCTTGACTCTTGATAATTCGTAGGGTGTTGGCTTGGCAGTTCCAATTTCCAATTCTCTGTAGAATTGACGAGAGTCTGCAGAGATTATTTCTGTGCCAAATTCCTCAGCCAATTCAATTGCAAAATCAGTCTTCCCTACAGCTGTGGGACCGACAATGGATACTAGTACTGGTTTGTCTAGATTATTGGGCATTTATAACGGCTAAAATGCCTAATTTTAATTGTAATGGCGGTTGTTGGAGACATGACAGATGATTTAAAAAGCGAGATTTCTGAGCTCAAAGGCAAACTTGAGCAAGCAGAGCGAGAATATTATTCTTTAATTGAAAAAACTAATCACAACCTCAAAGATCTTTTTGATAACTCAAATGACCTAATCACAATCTTCAAACCGACCGGTGAAATCCGATTCGCAAATGCTGTTGTCAAAAACAAGCTTGGGTATTCAGAAGAGGAGATTCTTGATTTAAAATTTCTTGAAGTTGTCCACGATGATCACCGGCGGAATGCACTTCAGAACATTCTCAAGATCACTGCAGGGAGTAGAATGGAGCGCTTCGAAACCGTACTACTTTCCAAATCAGGTAAAAACATCTACGTAACAGGAAAGCTTACCTCAATCTTCGAAAACGATGAACCAGTTGAATATCGGTGTGTTTTTTACGACATCTCAGAAAGAATACGGGCAGAAAGTGCGCAAAGTCTATACTATCAGATTGCTAACATCACCATCACGGAAAATGATCTAGAACATCTCTATCAGAACATTTACGATCAATTGAACCAGATGTTGAAAGTGAACAATTTCGATATTTCACTAAAAAAGAATCGCACGTACAAAACTATTTTTACCAGAAACGAGAACACAGAAGAACTTAGCGGAGACGTGGATCATGCCCTTATGGAGTATGCCTTTGATCGCAGGAGATCCTTGATTGTCTATGAAGAGGGAATTCGGAAGATTGAGTCGCAAGCAAAAAAGATCTTCAAGGATCCAATGCCGAAAATTTGGTTGGGAGTAATCATCTATCTAAACTCAAGACCTCAGGGTATTATGTCAGTGTACAGCTACACTGATCAAAGCGCATTCAATAATAAAGACCTGGAACTACTGGACTTCATCAGCGGGCAGATAAGTCTCGCAATGGAGCGAAAGGAAAAGGAGGATAAAATTGAAAATCAGGCGGCTACACTGGGGGCCATTTTTGATAGTAGTACTCACCAGATCTGGTCGGTTGACAGAAAACTGCGATTCACCTCTTTTAATCAAAATTACTCCGAAGCGTTCAAGTTTTACTTTGGGATAGAACCTCAGGTTGGAAAAAGTTTATTTGAGTTGGAAAAACTACCATTCTCAGATGGACAAAAAGAATTTTGGGAAGAGAAATACATGGAAGCTTTCCAAGGGAAGTTTGTAAACTTTCAAATCAAAATAGATCGAGAAAAAAAAGAAATTTGGCGTGATGTTTTCCTTAACCCAATTTTTCTACCAAACGGTAGAATTGAAGAATTATCAGTTATTGCAAATGACATCACCGACAAGAAGGAAGCCGAGGTTGCACTAATTGCTAGTGAAGAAAAATTTCGAACCATATTTGAGTCCTTTCAGGACGTATACTTTCGATGTAACATGGGTGGGTTTATTACGATGATTAGTCCATCCGTTCAGGAGGTGCTCGGCTATAACCCTAAGGATATCATCGAACAGCAGGTAACAAATTTCATTCAAACGAAAGCTCCTTTGAAGGGTGTTTTGCAAAAACTATTCGAGGAAAAAAGTTTGCGAAACGTGGAAGGTTCCGTCAAACATTCCGACGGAACCAAGCTGGATTTTCTCTGTAACATCAGGCTCATTCAGAAGGAGAATGGCACAGTAGAAATCGAGGGTGTGGGAAGAGACATCTCAAAATTGAAAGAAACCACCAAAGAACTTCAACGGGCAAAGGATTTTGCTGAGCGATCACTTAAAATCAAAGAGCGATTCCTGGCAAACATGAGTCATGAAATAAGAACTCCAATGAACGGAATTATTGGAATGATTGACCTGATGGGTAGTACGCAGCTTGACAACGAGCAGTCAGAATACGTGAGAACTATTAGCAAATCCTCTCAGACTTTGCTAAATATCCTCAATGACATTCTGGATCTATCAAAGATCGAAGCAGGGAAAATGGAGTTGAGGCGTGAACCATTCAAACTCGTGAAGGCCATAGAGAAGGTATATGATCTCTTTTCGCAACAAGCATCTCTTAGCGACAATGTGCTCTATTATCACATTGATGAAAAAATTCCCGATTGGATTGTGACCGATGAAACCAGGTTAATCCAGGTACTGTCCAATTTAACTTCCAATGCCATTAAATTCAGCGAGGAAAAAGGCAACATCAACATAAGTGTCCGACTTTTGGAATCTAAAAAAGGAAAGTGCTTTTTTAAGGTTTCAATCAAAGATTCTGGCATTGGGATTTCTGAAAAAGATCAAAAAAAGTTGTTCCAAAGCTTCCATCAGTTGGATAACAGTACCACGAAAGGCTTCGGTGGCACAGGACTGGGTTTGGCAATTTCGAAGGAATTAGCAAAATCCATGGACGGAGATATTGGTGTGGTGTCTACACCAGGGCTAGGTAGCACTTTTTGGTTCACATTTGCTGCCAAGGAAATATCTGACAAGAAGGTAAATCTTATTCAAACCGACCAGTCTTTTACTAAACAGTTTGTAGACAAGGCCCCTCGTATTCTACTAGTTGACGATAATGACGTAAACAGAAAAGTTGCCAGGGGTATTCTCAAGAAATCGGGATGTGAAATCACGGAAGCCACAGACGGATTCGAAGCAATAGATCTTGCCAAAAAAAATCCTTACGATCTCATTTTTATGGATATTCAGATGCCAAAAATGAATGGCATCAAGGCCACACAGAAGATAAAAGCACTGAAGCTCAAATCCCAACCTCCTATTGTTGCTATGACTGCTTACTCTATGGAGGAAGATCGGCAGAAATTTCTCGATAAAGGATTGGACGACTATCTGGCAAAACCGATTAAGGCAGAAACGCTGATCAACAAAGTAAAAAGCTGGCTTGAATTTGAGCCTACCGAGATGACTACTGAGCCGCTCGTTGAAACATCTGAAGCTTTGGTAATCAATCAGAACACCCTAAATCAACTTGCAAAGTTTGGAGGGCAGGAATTAATTGAGACTACACTGATAGATTTTGAAGAAGAGGCAGAAATCCTGGTCGAAAACGTACGGAATTTCTTAAATGAAAAAGAGTACGAGGAGATGCGAGGTGAACTGCACACCTTAAAAGGAAATGCTGGTACCTTAGGCATTGAAAAATTATCTAATCAGGCGGCGGCCATTGAAAAGTTGTTGAAAGCCCATAAATTTGAGAACTTGAGAGACGAAGTTTCCCAGCTAGTTGCTCATTTTGAAGAATTTAAGGAGAGTAGTCAAAAAATGCTAATAACCGATGAGTAAAAAAATAATTGTAGCAGAGGACAGCAGTGTAATTCAGAATCTAACTAAGAAGATTCTTACGCAAATGAATTACGAAATAGCTTCCGTGAAAAATGGTCAACAAGTATTAGATCTTCTTGATGAACGTACGTATGATTTAATTCTTCTAGACATCCACATGCCAGTAATGGATGGCATGGAATGCGCTACAAGAATCAGGAACCTGACTTCCGACAACAAGGACATTCCCATCATAGCGATCACTGGAAACGCAAACAACTATGGCATGAAAGATTTTGAAAGTGTCGGAATCAACGACTTCATTCCAAAGCCCTTAAACTATGATAATCTGGTAGAAACGGTGAGGAAGTACGTGGCAGAATGACGATCAAGTATACGAAGCACTTTTTGAACAAGTTGGAGGATGTAATGTCAGAGACAGATTATATCCTTAGGTATGAAAAAGGAAATTTTCAATCTGGGTATTGTATTTTGAATGATAGCAAGATTGCCATTGTTAACAAATTTTTTGCATTGGAGGGAAAGGTCAACAGTCTGGTAGAGATTATCCGATCCATTCAATGCGATACCACAAAGCTTAGTGAGGGAAACAAGCAACTGTACGCTGAGATTACTCGAAATCAGCTGCAATTATGAAAATCACCTTCCTTGGAACTGGCACTTCTCAAGGAGTTCCTGTTATTGCGTGCAGCTGCGAAATTTGCACATCGCTGGACTATCGAGATAAGCGACTCAGATCCTCTATTTTAATTGAAACCAAAGACTTACAACTCATTGTTGACACAGGTCCGGACTTCCGACAGCAAATGCTAAGAGAACGTGTCCGAAGACTAGATGCAGTGCTTTTTACCCATGCACACAAGGATCACACGGCTGGCATGGATGACATTCGAAGTTTCAATTTTCTACAAAAAAAAGAAATGCCGCTTTACGGGCAACAGCAAACCCTTGATCAACTACAGGCTGAATTTGCTTACATTTTTTCAGGCAGCAAGTACCCGGGACTTCCGCAAGTAAGCCTTAATCCAATTGAAAATGCACCATTCAATGTAAATGGCACAGAGGTTATTCCAATAGAAGTGATGCACCACAAATTGCCCGTCTTCGGATACAGAATTGGAAATTTCACCTACATCACGGATGCAAATTTCATTTCCGACGACGAAAAGAAAAAAATTGAAGGGTCGGAAATTATTGTCTTAAATGCCTTGCAAAAAAAGGAACATATCAGTCATTTCACTCTTGACGAGGCGGTGACGTTATTGCAGGAGTTCAAACCAAAGAAAGCATTCCTTACCCATATCAGTCACAACCTTGGTCTACATTCCGCGGTGAGCAAAGAACTTCCGGAAAACATTTTCCTTGCCCACGATGGGCTCACCATTTCAATTGATTGACAAATTGTCAATCTTCAATTGATTACCCATGTTTAGCAACTATTATTTTCTCAAAAGACTAGCCTCCGCACTTCGAGAAAAGACCATTGCGCTCACGTTGATTGATTGCTTTTCGCAAAACAAAGACGAACTAATAATTGGCTTAGCTGGTGAGTCTGTGGAGTTTTGGATCAGAGCAAATCTCGATCCTAATATTTCGATCATCTCATTCCCAGACACCATAGCTAGAGCTCGAAAAAATAGTGTTGATCTCTTTCCAGCGTTAAAAGGTTCGAAGGTTGTTGACTGCTCAGTTTTCACGTTTGACAGATCGTTCAAAATCACTTTTGAAAAAAAGCGCTCTTTAATATTTAAGATGCATGGACGACGGGCCAATGTTTTACTTGAGGAAGAAAACAGTATATCTGAAATATTTCGAAATTCTCTTTCGAACGATTTAACGCTCGACACCAAAAGCTTAAACAAGGATATCAAGGTTGATGAGGCGACGTTTGCAAAAAGTGACTTTAGCCCAGTCGTACATATTCCCGCACTTGGAAAGGAGGTGAAATCGTACTGGGACGCGCACTTTTCACATTTGTCGGATAGCGAGAGATGGGCTGAATTTCAGAAGCTATTAGATCAATTAGAAACCAATCCAATCTTTCTTGATGAGGAGGAAGGCACGTTGAGTTTGCTACCCACTGAGAGTGCTGAAGAGGCAACAAATCCAATCGAAGCAGCAAACTGGCTGCACTCAAAAAGGACAAGGTCTTTTTATTTTGATCGTGAGAAAGTGCAGGTAAAAAGCCAATTAGAGGGATTAATCAAGAAGACTGAAAACTACATTTTCAAAACTTCTGAAAAACTCAGGCTAGTTCAAGCACAACGAAGCCCTGAGGAAGTGGCAAATATCATTATGGCCAACCTCACGATCATCAACCAGGGATTATCGAATGTGGTTCTGAATGATATGTACACGAACGACTTTATCGAGATTAAACTTAACCCTAAACTTTCTCCACAGAAGAACGCTGAGAACCTCTACCGAAAATCTAAAAACCGGCACCAGGAGATTAGCATGTTTCAAAAAAACATCGAAGAAAAACAGCAGAAGATTGCTTCACTCAATCAGCAAATTGCAGCTCTCGAAACGCTGGAAAATTCAAAAGAGCTAAAACTATTTTTGAAATCAACCTCTTTAGGGAAATCGAAAGAGAAGACCGAAAAAAACAAGCCGTATCATAAATTCACAAAGGATGACTGGATCATCTTGGTTGGGAAAAATGCGAAAACAAACGATGAATTGACCTTAAAAGTTGCCACGAAAAATGACCTCTGGCTTCATGCCAAGGATGTAAGTGGATCACATGTGGTAATCAAAGAGAGGCCTGGTCAGAACTATCCAATTCACATTATCGAATACGCCGCTGGGTTAGCTGCTTTCAATTCCAAGAGAAAAACAGATTCGCTATGCCCGGTTATTTATACACCAAAGAAATTTGTGAGGAAACCGAAAGGCTCTTTACCTGGTGCTGTTATCGTGGAGAAGGAGGAAGTGTTGATGATTGAACCGAGTGAAGGTTGATTGGTGGACAGGTTAAATAGTAAAATGGTTGACTTGTTAATTGGTGGGTTAGTGGATTGTTGTCTAGTCCCAAAATCGATTTACACAATATGTGAATTTTAGGACTAGTCCAGTTAACTGTTTAACTAATCCACTATTTAACTATTCTTCTATTTACTATTCCACTAATTAACTAGCCGACAAAATCAAATATCCCAATCTTCATTAAGCTGCCGGATCGCTGGATAAGCAGTAAGATCAAACTGGCACGGAACAATCGAAACATAATTGTTGGCCAAGGCTGTTTCGTCGTTGTCCTCTCCTTTGTCATGATTCACAAAGTTTCCGACCATCCAGAAGTACTTTCGACCATACGGATCATTTCGCTCGTCAAACTCCTCTTCCCAATTCGCATTCGCTTGACGGCATATCTTTATTCCTTTGATTTTCTCATTTTGAATTGGTGGAAAATTAACATTTAGGGCCACCCCTTCTGCTACACCTTTTGCCAAAGTTTCCTTCACGATCTTTACCAGATAGTCATCAATGTGCGACATATCTGCTTCGATATCGTAGTCACAAAGTGAAAACCCGATCGCGGGGCATCCTTCAATCGCCCCTTCGATCGCTGCGCTCATTGTGCCTGAATACAGGATGCTAATGGAGCTATTACTCCCGTGGTTTACACCAGAGACAACTAAGTCTAGTGTCCGATCCTTCAGGACGTAATGTTTTGCAAGCTTCACACAGTCAGCAGGCGTGCCACTGCACTCAAATGCCTGAATGTCTCCAAAGATATCGCTGGACTTAAGGCGCAGTGTATCTCCTACTGTAATGGCGTGTCCCATTCCAGATTGCGGACTATCCGGAGCTACCACCACTACTTCTCCTATTTTAGAAACCAGGTTGACAAGTTTTCTAATACCACTGGAGGTGATACCATCATCGTTGGTAACAAGTATTAAAGGTTTAGGCATATTGGCAAGTTAGATAGAATTGAAAAAGGCTGTAATTCTAATCAAATCCCGAACGTCATCCGAGTCGAGGTGATTGTCCTTCATGTATTTTTTTATATCCGCCTGCTTTTTGCGCATAATCAAAAGCAGGTCCTTTTTACGTCCTGTGAAGTAAGTGATTTCGCCCTTGGTATCGAGAAAGTAAAACGAGTATTCAACCACCGTTCTTGAGTAGTTGGAACCGCCCCAATACGGAGAATTTGCAGATTGCGCTTGCTGGATGATCGCCTCTCGGGTCAGTAATGAAAGAGGCCCTTCGTAGAGCAGCTCAAAAAGTATCGGGATTTTGTAATCAAAGTTGACTTTGGACGGAATGGAATAGAACTGACGATACGTATTTAGAATCTGATCATTGATTTCAAAATAAAATATTTTATGGCTTGAAAATGTGTGCACTTTGGGACCGACAACCAAGGAAACAATGTTCGTTTCCATGTCATACTTCAGCTTTCCACTAATTGTATCACGATCGGAGGTGACCATAAACCCTTCGTGAAAAACTTCAGAAGAAAATTTCTGAGCCTGACCAAAGGAGGCTGCACAGACAAATAATATGAGTAATACGTTCTTCAACTATTTCAATATTTCATGACCCATCTTGTCACGCTTGGTTTCCAAATACTTTTGGTTGTGCGAATTAGGAACAATCTCTATTGGCGTATTATCCACAATTTCCAGGCCATAACCCATTAAACCAACCCTCTTTTTCGGGTTATTTGTTATCAAATTCATCTTAGAAATACCCAATCGCCTTAAAATCTGCGCTCCTACTCCGTAATCCCTTTGATCCGCACTAAAGCCCAATTCAAGATTTGCCTCTACGGTATCTTTCCCCTGTTCTTGTAATTTGTATGCCTTTAGCTTGTTCAGCAAACCAATCCCTCTTCCTTCCTGATTCATGTATAAAACAACTCCTTTTCCAGCTTGCTCCACCATTTGCATAGCATTGTGAAGTTGCCCCCCACAATCACAGCGACAAGAACCAAAAATATCCCCCGTGACACATGATGAGTGGACTCTCACCAGGACAGGTTCATCTTTCTCCCACTCCCCTTTTACCAAAGCCAGATGGTGTTCCTGGGTATTGGTCTGGAGAAATGCTTTGAGCTGGAACTCTCCAAATTCAGTTGGCATGTGTACTTCAATCTCCTCCTCTACCATCGATTCTTTCGCCACGCGGTATTCAATCAAATCTTTGATCGCAACAAGTTTCAAATTGAATTTATCCGCGATAATGCGCAGGTCTGGTAGGCGCGCCATCGTGCCATCTTCCTTTAATATTTCAACAAGAACTCCTGCAGGATAGAGCCCGGCAAGTCGTGCTAAATCTACGGTGGCTTCAGTGTGCCCTGATCGTCGTAGAACTCCACCATTTTTTGCCTTCAAGGGAAAAATATGACCAGGGCGCCCCAAGTCAGAAGGTTTTGTTTTCGGATCTACAAGTGCCCGAATGGTTTTAGCCCTATCAGCAGTAGAGATACCCGTACTTGTACCATTGCCTATTAGATCAACGGAAACAGTAAACGGTGTCTCGTGCGTGGCGGTATTCTTACCCACCATTAAGTCAAGTTCTAACTCAATACATCGATCCTCCCTTAGGGATGCGCATATCAGGCCTCTGCCCTCCTTGGACATGAAATTAATCACCTCCGGAGTTACTTTTTCCGCTGCACAAATGAAGTCCCCCTCATTTTCTCTATCCTCATCATCTACGACAATAACAATTTCACCATTTGCAATGGCTTCTATTGCCTCTTCTATTTTATCCAGCATTCTTTCTTTTTATCCTACAATTACAATTCCCAAATCCTCAGCTATTGAAACTCTTATCTTCTCTAACTCAATTATCTCATCTAAAAGTTCATCTGTCTCTTTTTCTGATTTCGCTTCCTTCAACTTTCTTTTCTCTTCCTCGATCAGGTGCTGTAAAATTCGGAATTTAAGCCTTAAAACATTTGTATACGAAACGTCTCTTAAAAATTCAGTTTCTCGCGGAACATGAATGTTATGCTTATCCTTCCAATCATTGCTGATTTCGTACTTATCAGCAACCAAATCAACCACAGTTCTTCGAATGTCTTCGTCGGGATGATTGATCAAGTTTTCTCCATCAATGATCTCTCCGTCTCTCAGTTTCTCCTTGAAATAGTCAATGATCTTTTTGTATATGACGTTCGAGAATTGAATTTCTTCTGACTCATTCAAAAAGTAGTTGATCAAATTCTGATCTTGAAGCTCTCTGGTTTGGATTTTGTTCTTCCCATAGTTTACCAGCACCCGAACGCTCTCTCTTTCCTGCAAATCAATAATCTGAGCAATGTCGAGTTTATCCAACATCTCTTCCTGCTCTGGCGGAATCTCCGGCAGTGGAGTTGGATCAGTAAACTGTCCTTTTCTGTTCGCAATCAGAATCTTGTTCTGTTCCGCGACCAGAATAGACTCAGAAATTCCTAGCAACTCACTACAGTCCTTGATGTAGATGGTTCTTTTGACAGGATCACTGATCTTGGAAATACTGGATACGATCTCCTTTATGACACCCGCTTTTTTGACAGGGTCATTACCTGATTCATCCAGCAAGACTTTTGTTTTGAAACGGATGATATCTTGCGACTCTTCTGCTATAAAATCTCTAAACCCAGCGGCACCAAGATTCTTCGCTTGGCTATCAGGGTCCTCACCCTCTGGTAAAGCCACGGCTTTCACATTCAGATCACCTTCCAGCAACAGGTCTATTCCACGCAAGGCCGCCTTGATACCAGCAGAATCACCATCAAATATCACGGTGACGTTCTCCGTATACCTGCGTATGAGTTTGACTTGATCTTCAGTTAATGCGGTTCCCGACGAAGACACGACGTTCTCCACCCCTGATTGATGTAAAGAAATAACGTCCGTATATCCTTCTACCAGAATACAAAAATCTTCCTTACGAATGGCGCTCTTAGCTTGGTAAAGCCCATAGAGCACCCGACTTTTTATGTAAAGCTCTGTCTCAGGGCTGTTGATGTATTTCGGCTGCTTGTCATTGCTTGTCAGCTTTCTTCCGCCAAATGCGATCGGCTTACCCGAAATATTGTGGATTGGAAAAATTACCCTGCTTCGAAATCGGTCGTAGGTTCGTTCCTCTTTGGTGATCACCAGACCAGCCTCCTCTAACAACTCTTTTTTGTAGCCCTTCTTTATCGCTTCATCAAAGAAGCCGTCCCAAATTTCTTTTGAGTAGCCTAGCTCAAATTTCTTGATGGTCTCCTCCGAAAAGTCCCGTTCCTTGAAGTAGGTGAGCCCTATGGACTTACCTTCGTCCGTGTTGTGAAGTACCTCCTGAAAGTACTGGTTAGCATAGCTGAGCACTATGTAGAGGCTTTCTCGTTTATTCTGAGCCGCTAAAGCTTCATCGGACTGTTCTTCTTCGACTATCTCAATTCCGTATTTCCCCGCTAAGTACTTTAACGCCTCAATGTAACTGAGACCATCAATTTCCATTACGAAAGAAATAGCATCTCCACCCTTTCCTGAGCTAAAGTCTTTGAATATCCCTTTTGAGGGCACCACGTAAAAAGACGGAGTCTTCTCATTAGAGAAGGGACTTAGCGCCTTGTAGCTCGATCCCGATCTTTTCAGCGAGACAAAATCTCCCACAACATCCACAATGTCGATGCGATTTTTTATTTCATCTATGGTAGAGGGATGGATCAATGGGACGAATCGAAGTTTAGAATTGTAAAATTAACGTGAGCAAGTATAAGGTAGAGCGGAAAACAGTAAAATGACGATCTCAAAATCAATTTTAAAAGATTGTTGTCATATTCTATTTATATATGAAAACTCTAAACACCCCCTAATCTCCGAAACGTCGGACCGCCCTCAAGGTGAAATTATACCCTAAAGGGGACTGCGGGGATGTTTAGGTGAAATGACCTTCAAAGTTTGTTTGACCTTTTTGAATTCAACAAAACCAACTCATTCTAAAAAATTACTTAAATGCAAAAGCCTAAAATGGCTAAACTTGCAGTTGAATGGAATTAACGGAAGAAAATTTACTTAAAGCGCTCAGTCAAGTACAAGATCCCGATCTTAAGAAAGATCTGGTTACGCTGGGAATGATTCAGAATATACACATAGGGGGAGATAAAGCTGCCTTCGATGTTGTTTTAACCACTCCGGCCTGTCCGATGAAGGAGCTGATCAAAAAAGATTGTGAAAAGGCGATAGAAAAAAATATCGGCGAAGTTAAGCTGACGATCAACATGACCTCTCATGTAACCACGCAGCGAGACGAAGGCCCTGTATTGCCTGGCGTCAAAAACATCATTGCGGTGTCTTCGGGAAAAGGGGGGGTTGGAAAATCTACGATAGCTTCTAACCTCGCCGTCGCCCTGGCTAAAACAGGCGCAGAAGTGGGTTTGATTGATGCGGACATCTTTGGTCCATCCATTCCCACCATGTTCAATTGCGAATTTGAACAGCCAACGATTGTAGAGGAAGATGGCAAAAACAAAATAGTACCATTGCAACAGTACGGAGTAAAACTGCTCTCAATTGGTTTCTTAACCAATAGTGAAGATGCCGTGGTCTGGAGAGGCCCAATGGCCAGTTCCGCACTGAAGCAATTCATTTCTGATGCAAAATGGGGGAATTTGGATTATCTGATTATTGATCTTCCACCAGGAACAAGTGACATTCATTTGACGCTTGTGCAAAGTGTACCTGTTACGGGTGCCCTGATCGTTACAACCCCTCAAAAAGTAGCGCTGGCGGATGCTCAGAAAGGGCTTTCCATGTTTAAACAAAAACAGATTAACGTTCCGATTCTTGGGTTAGTGGAAAATATGTCGTGGTTTACACCGGAGGAACTCCCTGACAATAAGTACTTTATCTTTGGAAAAGACGGTGGAAGAAACTTAGCAGAGAAAAATGGTGTTGAGTTGCTTGGAGAGATTCCGATTGTGCAATCCATCCGTGAAGGTGGGGACAGTGGGTTTCCGATTGTAATGAAAGAAGGCGAGGTTTCAAAGGCTTTCATTAAACTTGCGGAGAAGGTTGCCCAACAGGTTGCAATAAGAAATGCTTCCATGGATGAGACTAAAAAAGTAGAAATGACCGTTTAAACTTATGCCTGAATTAATTGATAGGATCGAAAGTGCGTTGGAGAAGATCAGACCTTATTTGGTAGCTGATGGTGGGGATGTTAAAGTGTTGAAGGTAGATAAGAACAAGAATGTTACTTTGGAGCTGTTGGGAAATTGCGGATCTTGTCCTATGTCTACAATGACACTGAAAGCTGGCGTAGAAGAAGCTATCAAAAGAGAAGTACCCGAAATTAAAGGCGTCCATGCAGTCAATATTACTACACCAGACGATCCAAATGCAAAGCTTCCGCATAGCGCTTAGGCGTATGCGATTTTCTCTATTTGTTGCGCTTTCCACTCTAGCATTATTTTTATCTGCTCAGGAAAGATGTGGTACCAAGATACCTGAAACAGGCATTTTCGAACATTGGCTGCAGCAAAAAATTCAAAGCAAAGTAAGTCAGGGAAGAATCTTTGAAACACATGCTACGGTTTATGAAATTCCTGTGGTTGTTCATATCATTGAACCACCTAGCGGCAGCCTTAATATCAGCAACGCTCGAGTACTCCGACAAATTGAGATTCTAAACGAAGATTTTAGGCGAACAAACGCTGATGCGGTCAACACTCCTACGGCGTTTCTACCCGTTGCCTCTGATACCGAAATACAATTCACATTGGCCAAGCAGGACCCTGAAGGTAACCCAACCAATGGAATCGTAAGAGTTCAAGGATCAAAGAGTCAATACAGATCGGATTTGGATCAGGATTTAATGAGGTCAGAGAGTTATTGGCCTCCAGAAAACTATCTCAATATTTTCGTTCTTGATCTTCAGTCTTTTCTAGGATATGCTTCTTTCCCGATTTCTAATTTACCTGGTATTGATAACTCCTCCGATGATTCCATTTGGGATGGTGTACAGGTCGACTACATTTACTTTGGAGAGAACCCAAACGCAAGTGCCTTCCCCAGCGTAGGCCGCACAGCTACCCATGAAGTAGGGCACTATCTGGGTTTGCGACACATATGGGGCGATGGTGGCTGTGGGGTTGATGATTTTGTAACTGATACTCCTGTCGCGGATGATGATAATGGAGGACTGTCTTCTCCATGCACTTTTCCAAGTAATGACAACACAGTCTGTAGCACAGATGAGATGTTTCAGAACTACATGGACTATACGGACGACGGCTGCATGAACCTGTTCACCACTGGGCAGAGAGATCGTATGCGAACGATACTCGAAAATTCCCCTCGACGCATTTCACTGCTAAGTTCACCTGCGCTGGTAGAACCAACACGCTTTCCAAACGACCTGGCAATACAACGTATTTTATCGCCTAACTACGCAGAATGTGATAATCTAATCAACCCCTCCCTGGAAGTTTCGAATCATGGATCAACTTCCATTACCTCATACGACTTGACGCTCTCCATCGGCGGATCACAAGTGCAATCAGTAAACCAAACAACGACGTTGAACACGGATAACACAGAAGTGGTGACATTCAGTTCTGAAGTTCTTACAGGAACTCCTACAGCCATTGAATTTAAGATTTCCAATGTCAATGGAATGGTGGATGGAAATTCATTGAATGATACACGTAGCATCCCCCTCTCCCAATCTACAGCGACCTCCCTACCCTTTTCAGAGGATTTTGAATCAAGCATTAACGTACTAGGAAACAATGGTGCAAACGAGCCATGGGAAGTTGCAACTGCGCCAAAAGAGGAAGTGACCAACAAGGCCTTTAAATTCAAGGCCTTTCAAAACAGTACTGCGTTTGGTGAAGACACCTGGATCAAAACACCCATTTTTGACCTATCGGGAATAACCTCCGCTGAACTATCATTTAGCTACGCCTACGCTTCAACTTCAGGAACGTTTTGGGACGGCCTTGCACTGAAAGTGAGTACCGATTGTGGTGCTACTTTTTCTGATGACTTTCTCTTCAACAGCTATGGTCCAGCGCTCGCAACTGCTGCTCAAACAGATAATGCCTTCACACCTCAAAATGTAACGGAGTGGAAAGACACCACCTTTAATATCACCCCGTTTGCATTTTCTGACGGTGTACAATTCGCCTTCGTTGGTCAAAATGGTGCAGCTAATAACATTTACATAGACGATATTTCCATTTTACAGACAAATTTGAACGCCAGGGATGCTAGTGTTCTTGAGGTTCAGTCGCCCCTATTGACATGTCGAAGCTCAACCTCTACAAAATTTCGAATAAGGAACGTGGGCTTTGAGGAAATCACAAGTCTCAAGTATGAATATACTTCTGGCGGCACGACCCAAACTGAGACGGTCACGAACCTCTCCCTCATTTCAGGCGAGTTCCAGACAATCACGTTTGATGTTGGGCTTTCTGATGGTGAAAATGGTCTTAGTTTAGCTATTACAGAAGTAAACGGATTAAGTGATGATGATATAACGAATAATTCCGCCAACTTCTCGGTTGAGAAAACCTTAACAGAAGACTCCTATCCCCTACTTGTCGATTTTGAAACATCAAATAACTGGAATTCCTTTTCTGAATCCTCGCAGAAATGGGCGAAGACATTTGTCAGCGATAGTTGGGCATTGCGTGTAGACGCATTCAACTCTGTAGAAATTGGCGCACAAAGCTGGTTCATAAGTCCAAGTTTGAATGTGGGTACACTGGACAGTGCTGGTTTAGCTTTCAAAGTTTCCTACGCTCAAAGAACGGGTTTTAGCGACCGACTCCAGGTTTTGATGTCTGTCAATTGTGGAGAATCTTATCCATTCGAAATCTTCAATGCATCTTCAGATTCTTTATCCGTAGCGGCGTCCAATTCCGCATGGGTGCCGCAATCAGTAGAAGACTGGAAGGAGTTTAGACTTGATTTGAAGTCGTCTATTGTTTGGAACGATGAAATCAGGCTCGCCTTTGTTTTTACGAATGGGAATGGTAACAACATCTTTCTTGACGACATCAATGTGGGCATCAAGCCGATCTCTGTGAAAGAAAACAGTTTTATGCTTTTTCCTAATCCCGCCATTTCAAATTTTAACGTTGCTTTTTCTTTAGCCGAAAGAGATGACGTTGTGGTCCAGTTAATGGATATCTCTGGAAAAATCGTTTTCACAAGAAAATACTCAAACGTTCTTGATCAGGTATATGATTTTAGTACGGTAGCAGAGGAAGGATTTTATTTTGTGAAAATCACAGGCAAACAAATCAACAAAATAGAAAGACTGTACATTCGCCGATAATTAATTAGGTTTATCCTGAAAAGTATACTACTAAATGTCCTTTAAGAAACCGACATCAATCAAAGATGTACTCCTACATATAGGAGTCGTTCTTGGAACGTCTATTTTATTGGTGGTCTTCCTCTTCTATGTCTACCTCCCGATAAAGACCAATCATGGAGAGACCATTACGGTACCCGATGTGGTCGGGATGATCCCAACAGAACTTGGTGAGTTTTTAGAGCGAAGGAATTTACGCTTTGAGGTAACTGAAGACAGCAGCTATTCCTCTGAATTTGAGGCGTTAGCGGTTTTGAGACAAGTGCCAAGGCCAAATACTAAGGTGAAAGAAAATCGGAAAATCTACGTTACTCTTAATGCAGAAAGTCCTCCGTTGGTAAGAATGCCAAGAGTAGAAGACCTTTCCTTGAAAAGCGCACAAATGGTTCTGAAATCGTATGATTTAAAATTAGGTAAGATCAGATTCGTTCCAGATGACTTTTTTGGAGTTATTCTGGAGGCAAAGATGGAAGGAAGGGCTGTACTTGAAGGGGAGTACCTTGAAAAAGGGTCTACGATTGATTTGGTCGCTGGTGATGGATACGGGAATACAATTTTCCAATCTCCAAATCTTATTGGTTTGGATCAAGAAGAAGCAGAAGTTGTGATTATTGGATCTGGGTTAAGAGTAGGGAAAATAAGAGACACAAAAACCTCACAAGCTGGTTTTGTTGTACAGGATTCGCTCGGGCTAGATATCATGGAATATCGCGATGTCTCGCCAGGGAGTGTTCAACAACAGTATCCAAAAGCAGAAAAGATATTGAGGATAGGTGATCCGATCGATTTGTGGGTTTACCAACCTGATTCACTTAGTACTGGTGCGACAATTCTGGACAATCAATGAGGTTCACATCCTATATCGTTCTACTATTTCTCCTACATGTTTCAATCGCTCAACTAGCCGTACGACCTATTCAAAATTCCAGCGAAAAAACCGTTGAACGAGCTCGAACTACCACCGTACAACCAGCTGCTCTTCCTTTCTGGGATGATTTTTCCGTCTCAAATGAAACAGTAGATAGCCTTCGTGTCTGGGGAACCGATACGATGCTTCAATGGGATATTGAATTAACGCACGGCATTTTTGTTAATTCAACGCTTGCAATCAATCCTCCCTCCTATAAGGTTGCCACTTTTGACGGATTGGATCAGAACGGAAATTTTTATTCAAATGATAATTCAGCTACTGGCTTAGCAGACGAATTGGTCTCTACTTCAATTAACTTGAGTAGTAAAACAGTCGGTGACAATATCTATTTTTCATTTTATTGGCAAGCTGGGGGAAATGTGGAAAAACCAGAAGAAGGAGATTCTTTGGTTCTTCATTTCATGAACAGTGATTCAATCTGGGTTCCAATCTGGCAAGCCGAGGGGAGTGGAGCACTTGACGAAACCGCTTTTACTCAACAAATAATTGAAGTTACCACAGCATTCCTTAGCAAAAATTTTCGCTTTCGCTTTCGATCTTTCGGAGATCTAGACGGGCCTTTTGATGCATGGCATGTCGACTGGATATATTTGAATGAAGGGCGATCAAATGTGGACAATGGATACCTCGATCGTACATTTTCTGGTGATTTGACCTCTCCTTTGGCACCTTTCAATGCAGTCCCATTGGTTCAGTTCAACGCTGACAATCGCTTTGTAACAAATCAAAAAATTGAGGTGAGCAATTTGGATGCAACGGATCTTTATCCGATTGTCGTTGACTACTCACTTACGAACACCATTGATAATACAGTCTTCGTCTCAGATACAGACAGGGCCTACTCTGTTCTACTCCAATCTGAGAAAGACACGATTACCCTACTGGATGCTGACCTCATTCCCATTAATCTCACGGATGTAGATTTTTCGAGCATTACAGTTTTCGACTCCGTCGTTCTACAAACCAAGATATTTTTAAAATCAAACGATGCTGTACTTGATGGATCTGTGGTTGATCTCCGTGTAAATGATACGATTCAGCAGAATTACACACTTCATAACTACTACGCCTTTGACGATGGTACGGCGGAGTTTGCTGCCGGAACTAATATTCGCAATGGTCAGGTATCAGTCAAGTTTTGGGTGGAACAGCAGGATACGATCACGCATGTAGATTTCAATTTCCCTAACATCTCCCCCATCTTTCAAACGCCCCCTACCCTGACGTTGAAGATATTACGAAGTCTTTCTCCAGAAATCTCCGCTACCTCAGAACAAATTACCGTCGAGAATAATGCCAGTCGCAATTCTTTCACGCGCTACGAGTTGAGTCGGCCTGTGGTAGTAAGTGACACTTTTTATGTGGCTTATCAACAGTTCCTTAATGACTTCATAGGCATCGGTTTTGACAGAAGTAATTCGGAGGCCTCTCAATTCATTTTTGAGAACAAAGACGGCGATTGGATTCAAAACATTAGCTTGAATGGAGCTTTGATGATTCGTCCGGTATTTAGAGAGGGTGTTGATTTTATTCTTGGAAGTGAGCCAGAGCCAGAAATATCCGTGTACCCAAATCCAACTGAAGGCACTTTCACCATCAAAGAAGCGTACGAAAAAGTCGAACTCCTTGATTTAAGCGGCAAGGTTCTATTTGTGGAAAAAAAGCAAGCCTCACATGACATCTCAAAATTTCGAGAGGGCGTATATTTGCTGAGAATTCATCTCAAAGAAGTTCAAAAACTACAAAAGATCATTCTAAAATGATTGAAGACATAACCTGCCAGGAAGTTAAAAAGCGATTAGATCAAGGTATTGAATTCCATTTTATCGACGTACGAGAAGAGTGGGAGCATACCGAGCGAAACATTGGAGCAAAATGTTTTCCTCTTGGTGAATTGCCTCAAAATATTGATGCACTCTCGCACCTGAAATCCGAGGAAGTAATTATTCACTGCAACACTGGTCCTCGTGGAAATCGAGCCAAAAAATATTTGATTTCTCAAGGGTTTACAAATGTTCGGAATATGCTAGGTGGGATTATGGAATTTGTTGAATTGCGGGAATCTCAAGAACAAGTGGCTGGGGACTGAAGCAGATAATAAAGATCACCAGCGCAATCCATCCAATAATTTTTCTTTCCAAACTCAATTCTTTGTCCTCTGAAACTGGTGGGTGATCAACCCCAAGAAATCTTCCGATCAGGACCGAAAATAGCAACCACCCCTGATAACCTTCCCAACCTGTAAAGGCGTTCAGAAGAAACTGCACCGTCAATAAAATTGTAGCATAAAGCAGCCGATCCTTTTTCTCTTTGAAGACGCTGTATGCGGCAAAATAAACCACGACTAGGTACATACCGATAGAAAGCAGGAAATCTCCTAAACTCCCCCAAGATTTATCCTGTAAGTCGTCGATTCCCACCCAGCCAAGTCCAGCATAAAAAACGAACCCTGTGAACAGTACCCGTGAAATAATTGCGTGCTTTTTTGGTCCGAACAACCCAAACAAGACATGCCCACCATCTAGTTGTCCTATAGGCAGGAGGTTAAGTGCTGTGAAGAAAAGAGCTAAATATCCAGCGAGCAACCACGGATAATGCATCAACTCATTTTCGTGAGGGAGCAGTTCAGGATCGGCAACCTGAGTTTTGAAGAAATCGAAGAGTAGATTTCCACCAAGGTGAATAACAATTCCTTCGGAAGCGTTGATCGCCTCATCTACTGATTGGTATTGCTCATACTCTGGATGGATTTCGTAGATATAATCTTGCGGAGGAAGGTTAGAAAATCCATAGTATAAGACCCCTAATGCAATTACAAAACCCGCGATGGGCCCTGAGACTCCAACATCAAAATATTTCAATCGACTGTCTATGTGCTCCCGAATTCGAATAAATGCCCCCATCGTACCGAGGGAAGGACTGAGCATGAATCCAAACCACAATGGAATGTAGTAAGGCAAGGAGACTTTGATTTGATGGTATCTGGCCGTAAAGTAGTGACCGAATTCGTGGACGGTTAAAATCCCCAAAAATGGAATGGAGAATGAAAATCCCGCTACAAAGTCAGACCATGTCATCCCGATCACAAGATACTTGCTAAACATCCACTCCGCCCCTGCCAGTGTTGTTGTGATGAGCGTAACAATAAAAAGGCCTAGCTGAATCAGCTTAGTCTTTTGTTCTTTATCCATTCTTAAAAATCTCTCTTAGTTGCCTGTCAGCATCTGTTACATGAACTGTATTCAGCCCACAAGCCTGGGCTCCTTCAATATTATCTAATCTATCGTCCAAGAACAGCAATTTGTTTGAATCAATTCCAATATCCTTAATAACAAATTGATAGCACTCTTTTCCTGGCTTTCTTAGCTCGATATCCTGCGAGAAATAAGCCTTCGTGACAAAGGCATGCAAACTAGACTTCCCAGTGACATCCTCAATCATCTTGTTGTACGCTACCTCATGAATCACATTAGAATTACTAAGTATGTATGTGTTGAACCTGTTGCTCACGTCTGCGAGTATATCCATTCGTTCCTTCGGCAGATTCTTAAGCATTGAATTCCAAATGAAATCGAATTCAGCATCTTCCAATAACATTCCAAGGAGTTCATTCACTCCTACCCGAAACTCAGATGGAGAAATCTTGTTCACCTCAAATTCCCTCAGCAACGGTGCTGTAACGACTAGTTCATGGATTTCCTCCGCATTCTTTTTTGCCACTTTAGAGAAGCCAGAAATCACCCGAGGATAGTCAAGTTCGATGATTACCTCACCGAAATCAAAAATCACACCTTCAATACCATCAAGTTGCTGAGACATCCGTTGAATATTAGGGCGCAAATATGTAATATTGCGCTCCTAATTTCAAATGAGTGAAGACTCATTACTCATCCCGATAGGTCGGGAGGTTAGAACACCTGAGTCCCCCGACAGCTATCGGGGCAGGTGGTCATTGAATTTAGGTTTCAGGGCCTATAGCTCAGCTGGTTAGAGCACCTGACTCATAATCAGGTGGTCCCAGGTTCGAGTCCTGGTGGGCCCACAAAATGCAAACCTCTCCTTTTTTGGAGAGGTTTTGTGTTTTAATTGAGCAATTCATTGATCTTAGAATCCAAAATGTCAGGCAGATCAGTGTCAAGTATCAACTAGAATAATACTCTGAGAAGTCTAAGTGTACTTTGAACCAAAAAAAGCTCTACCATTCCTAGCAGAGCCTTTCTTTCTTCTATTCAAACAGACTAGTGCTTCTTGTAAAGTATCAGGCTTTTTTCAAGTATTCCTGTGGAATTGTTTTTGACGAATAGCACATAAAATCCTCGTCGAACATGACTTAACTCCAATGGAAATTCGTTGGCTCCCTCTACTGTGCTGACCACCTCACTGAAAACTGACTGACCCGTGTAAAAGGATTTAACAGTCAGTGTCATATCTACCTGTCCCGTGCTATTCAAACCTAGTGTCGCTCTATCTCTAAACGGGTTAGGGAATACTTTGAAATTTGATAGTTGAACAACACTATCATCAATTACGCATTCACCCAAAGTGGCTCCACGACGAATAAGTCTAGTGGCCACATGTTCAGGCACACACAAGTTTCTTCCTCGATAACACACCTGCACTTTTACGTGTCGCCCCCAGCTTCGACAGGTCACGTCTACCACATTCACACGTGTAGAGTCCGTTGCCTGCTCGCCGTTTACGTCTGTTACCACTACAGAAAAATAAGTGGTGTCCTCTGGCGCTACCGTAATAGAGACAGTCGTTTCACCTGTACTCCAGACAAACGAATATGGTGCGGTTCCACCAGTAGGGGTCACTTCCAAGGTCGCAGAAGCCTCTGGCGTATAACCGAAGAAGACTGTCTGTTCTTCCGTAATAGTTAATTCCATTGGAGGGATGATATCAAACCTGGCAATTACTGGAAGATGGTCTGAAGTCGTCCCTTCATAGTTGCTAATTGCATTAAAAGGAAAGTAGATGTCTTCCGCACCTTCTATCACATCTTCGAACAGTTCATTGCTGATGGTAAGGTGGTCGATGGTGCTTCCACCACCTCCGATGAAGGTCGGCGTCTCATTCAAACTTAGCGAAGCTGTAACTGCATCGAAGCTTGCTGAATCGTTCAATATCACTGCATAGGTCGACGGGCCACCGCCAATAGAAGTGAAAACATCATCGTTGTAGTCTCCCAACAAAATGATTTGATCATTAGCATATTGTGCGTCCAGAGTGTCTTTCAAAACTGCAAGATCAAAAGCTTTGCGCGCAAGATCATTGGAACTTGAACCAGACTTGGCATGAATGTTAATCACGTTAACTCTTGCTGTAGTTCCAAGAATGGTCACATCAACAATCATCTGGTACGGCAAACGTCCACTGGACCAAAAAGAGCTTGCTCCGCTTGTAGTCGGATATCCATCCAGGTCAGGGATGAGCCCTAGCCTAGCTTGCGTATAGAAATCATCAAAAACAGCTCGCTCCGAAACAAGATTCACGGTTGCCGTATTGTAAATGAAACACAACTTTTGTGGTGGGAATGGATTGCTCGGATTTGGTGCTTGCCAGGATCTGGAGTACACATCTGAACAAACGAGGGCATAACCCGTCAGTCCATCTACGATTACCTGCAGCAGTGAGTCACTAGAAACTTCTTGAACCGCAATGATATCCGCATTCAAGGCAGCCAGAACCGTGCTGGCATTGCTCGCCTGCAAGGTGATATCAGAAGGCCCAAAGCCTGTGATCGTTGTTCCAAAGAATTCCATGTTCCACGTAGCGATGTCCATTGTTTCCTCAAAAGGAATGTCCGATCCGCCAGGAACAAAAGGCGTGGTGCCTGGAAGATCCGGTATGAACCTCGGCAGTAGCTGGACGTTTGTTTGAAATCTACCAACGACACCAGTAATGGACGTAGCTGGTTCTGGACGATTCCTCCCGACTAAATCCACATCACCATCAATCCGAACCGCCTGCGTACCCATTCCGTCGCTGATAGTGTAGTTAGCATTGGGAAAGAGTACTCCCGAAGCAACGTCAAAAGAAATGTTATCAACCGTTACCAACTGACCTTCAAAGGAAGAAAGTTGATCAAGCATGACAAGTGTTGGTGTGACAACTACTCCTGTGTCAACAAGCACGACCGTATCAACATTCGTAAGCTGAATTTGATTACTGAATTGCCCAATGGATGCCGTGATCCAAACTTCATCTCCGATATTAAATAATCCGTTACCATGAACGATGGGATCGAACAAGGCGATTCCTGCAGTACTATCCTGCAGATACGAGGGGCCACCAAAATGATCCGTCGCTGTTAGAACAGCTTTCAATACCACATCTGAATTTAGCGGTAATAGCCTAGCCTGAGCAACGGTGACGGTATCGGATGTTGGAATCACAATTATTGAATCTCCAAAGCTTTGGTTGGTGTTGACTAAACCAAATGTATTCGTCTGAGGTGCCGCCCAGACGAAGTCAGTGTAGGCTTGTCCTACTCCCTCTAGCTGGAGTGAAAATCCCGCTGGTGTGCTGCTGGTCTCACTCACACCAATGTCTTCACTTACCACACCATGAGCAGCCCCACCTACTGCAGCGAAGCTTCCTTCGTAACTTAGAAATTGCACCAGGCTATCGCCAGGCGCTACAAGGGCTACGCCATCAGGACCGCCATTCTGGATACCAGAAATACTAAATGATAGTGTACCGTATCCATTGTCTTGATCTGGAATAACTCCATTCAGAGGTGTTGTATTGTAGACAGCTCCTCCATTGCCGTTGTAGAGCGCTATCGACCATCCTGCAAGGTCAGTCCCCGCATTTCCCGCCACTTCAACTCCTTCACCAACATCCGAACTCGCATTGTCGTAGTGGATCTCATTGACAAAGACGTTTTGAACGGGAGCGGTAAATGTTTGATTATTATTTACCTGATCATATGTTGCCGTATTGGGCGTCGCCCAGGTAAAATCGCCGTATGTTGAGCCAGAGCCTTCTAGTTGAAGAGATGAGCCTATTGCCGTCGAGCTAGTCTCGGCAACTACAATGTCTTCACTTAAAACACCATCCGCCGCTCCACCGACACCAGTAAATGCTCCTTCGTAACTTAGAAATTGAATCAGACTATCGCCAGGTGCAACCAATGCAACACCATCAGGTGCACCATTCTGCAGACCAGATATTGCAAAGAAAACAGTCCCAAGTCCACCTTGTTGATCAGGAACTGTTCCAGCAAGATTTACCGTATTGTAGGCTGACCCACCGTTTCCATTGTACAAGGCAATGGACCAATCTGTAAGGTCAAGGCCAGCTGTTCCTGCTACTTCTACTCCCTCCACCACATCGCTGCCAGCATTGTCGTAGTGAATTTCGTTGATAAAAAGATTCCCGACAACAGGTTCGGGTTCAGGATCATCGTCCCCGAATGATTGACTAACATTAACGGCATCAAAAGTTTGTGTGTCGGCTATCCAGGTAAACGCGTCAAAAGACTGACCTGTGCCAGTGAGTTGCAAAGAGAAATCCAGTGGAGTGCTAGTTGTCTCATTGATCCCTATGTCTACACTTAGCAATCCATCCGCTGGTCCCCCAACTCCTGTAAGTGCTCCCTCATAACTTAAAAACTGGATGACACTATCGGTAGGGTTCGCTAAAGCAATTCCATCGGGCGCTCCATTTTGAATGGAGGCTATCGCAAAAGAAAGTGTCCCAAACCCCGAATCTTGATCTGGGATTAAACCTGAGAGCGCAAACGTATTGTACACAGTTCCATTGCTTCCATTGTATAGATACAGCGTCCAGCCAGCTAAATCGGTACCTGCTGTACCAGCTACTTCGATTCCTTCATTGACATCGCCACCTACATTATCGTAGTGAATTTCATTTATGAACACGGTGGGTACGGCCATCCCAAAAGTCTGACTGACGTTTACAGCATCGTAGGTGCTTGTAGAGTCCGTTGCCCAGGTAAAGTCAGTATACTCGGTTCCTTCTCCTGTCAATTGCATGGACAAACCAACTGCGGTGCCACTGGTTTCTGCAACACCAATATCTGTACTTAGTAGTCCATCCGCAGCTCCGCCAACACCTGTAATCGTTCCTTCGTAGGAAAGGAATTGTATGACGCTATTGGATCCATCAACAAGCGCTGCTCCGTCGGGGGCACCATTTTGTACACCTGAAATCGCAAAAAACACAGTTCCAAAACCATTTTGCAGGTCAGGAATACTTCCCGACAGTGCAACAGTATTGTAGGCAGTTCCTCCATTTCCATTATAGAGCACAAGTGAATATGTACTCAAATCTGTACCCCCAGGGCCCGCAATTTCAATTCCTTCATTGACATCGCTACCAGCATTGTCATAGTGAATTTCATTGATAAAGAGAGATTGAGTAAAGGAAAGTAAAGGCAATAGTATGCCAAGTAGTGATAGGCTATTTTTCATAGTGAGTGAGTTTAGGTTCTAAGGGAAGTTACCTCATAATCTCCAATTTTGCATTACTTCGCCATTATATTAAGCACAACGCATTTTGTGAATTCGAAAGTACGATACTAGGCGATCGAGGAAGACATTCCTGTTCAAGTCAACTAATTCTGTAGTATTTTTAGCCTACACAACCAAAGCCACCGTCTTGAATATCATTTACATCATAGGCATTGTTCAGGCCTTCTTCATTGAGTTTCTTCTCCTGAATAAAAAGAAGAAGAACCTCTCCGACAAGATTTTAGCTGCCTGGATGTTTGTGATCGGCCTGCACTTATTCCTATCCTATTTGTTTCATATTGAGTACTATAACACATTCCCGTTTTTCATGGGATTTGCTCAGCCTCTCCCATTGCTGCATGGACCTTTCCTCCTTTTGTATGTGTTTTCGCTCATCCGGCCAGATCCTGTCTTCAAAAAGAATGAATTACTGCATTTTTTACCAGCAATTGGGTTTTACGTTTTTCTCATTCCAGATGCCTTTCTGACGACAGGGCCAGAACTTATGGAATTTGCATTTGGCACGCTTGAGACTAATCCACCTCTGTACTGGATCTTTTTTAGTACGTTAAATGAGTTTTGGGGTGTTGTGTATGTTATCTGGTCCTTGTTTGTACTTAGACAACACAGAAAAAATATCAAGGACAAATTCTCTTACACTGAGAAAATTAACCTTGGTTGGTTAGTTAAATTGATCTTCGGGCTGGCTGCGATTTGGGTAGTCGTTCTTGTCACGGAAGAAGAAGATTATATTTATGTAGCCACCACCATTTTTGTTTTCTTCATCGGATACTTCGGTTCTCGACAAGGAGCCATATTTACAGACAATGCATCTCCAAATGATCCTGAGCCTAGAGGCAATCCCGAAAAAGGCAAATATGAAAAGTCTACACTCACCGAAGATAAAAGTCAAGAATACCTTACGTCGTTGAAAGCGGTGGTGGAAGGTGAGAAACTCTATTTGGAAAATAAAATTTCGCTGAAAGATGTATCAGAGCGACTCGAAATACATCCGAATCATCTTTCTCAGGTGATCAATGAGGAGCTGAAAGTCAACTTTTATGACTTCATAAATGGATATCGAGTAGAAGAATTTAAAAAACGTTTGGCTGAAGACACCTCAAAGAGGTTCACACTTCTTGCTCATGCTTACGACAGTGGGTACAGCTCAAAGTCCTCATTTAACGAAGTATTCAAGAAATTCACCGGGTTTACTCCCTCTCAGTATCAAAAGCAGCTGAACGACTAAACGTCCAGACTTTCAGGGCTGGACACATCCAACGTCCAGACTTTCAGGATCGGGCGATTCGAACCCACCCACATGACAGCTTTGCTTTGAACTTTTAAAATCAAACAAAACACCATGAAAAATTTATTCGCAATCACATGCATCCTGATACTCATTAGTTCAGAACTATGGGCACAGGAATTGACGCAAACGATCCGCGGAAAAGTAATAGACGAAACATCTGAAGTTACTTTAATCGGAGCAACTGTTCTTTTGGTAGGTACCGATCCTACAATCGGACAGATCACGGATATCGAGGGGGAATTCACACTTACGGATGTTCCTCTGGGAAGATACACAGTACACATTTCCTACATCGGCTATGAGCCCATGACCATCCCCAACGTGGTAGTCCATTCGGGGAAATCAAATTTTCTAAACATCAAGCTCAAAGAATCTTTGATCAAACTTGAAGAGGTTGTTGTACAGGGAGAACGAGCAAAAGACCTTCCTATCAACGACATGGCTGGCGTAAGTGCAAGGGCATTTACCGTCGAGGAGACCGAGCGCTATGCAGCGGGTCTGGATGACCCAGCTAGAATGGCTACCGCTTTTGCCGGAGTGACTAATTCGTCCGTTGGTCAAAATGCAATCGTCATCCGTGGCAATGCGCCAAAAGGAGTGCAGTGGAAAGTTGAAGGGATTGAGATTCCAAATCCGAGTCACTTTGCTGGATCATCTGTTGCAGGTGGAGGGTTGGTAACACTGCTTAGTAATAACGTACTAGATAATTCAGATTTTCTAACTGGAGCATTTCCTGCTGAATATGGCAATGCGCTTTCTGGTGTGTTCGATATGAATCTCAGAAAAGGTAACAACCAAGAGCATGAGCATGCATTCAAAGCCGGGCTATTGGGAATTGACTTTGCATCAGAAGGGCCTCTTTCCAAAAACAACAATTCTTCATACTTGTTCAATTATCGTTACTCAACACTTGGATTGATCGAACCAATGCTACCTGAAGAAACAAATACGATTCGATATCAAGATCTATCCTTTAAATTCAATTTTCCTACAAAAGCCGGGGAGTTCTCCTTATGGGGAGTTGGCGGGCATGATTTCGGTAAGAAAAACGAAGAACTGATCTTAGATTCAACACAGTGGGAAGAAGAGGACGACATCATCGATGATGAGTTTGGATTTGATGTCGGCGCCACGGGACTAAGTCACAAGATAAACCTCTCCGAAAAAACATTACTCAAAACCAGTATTGCCGCCTCTGCAAACAAAGCCTACTGGGATTTGGACAAGCTCAATGACCAAGTCGAATTGACCCCTGAATCAAGAGTGGAAAGTTTGACTGGCACCTACTCATTTGCCTCGACGATCAATCACAAGTTTTCTAAGAGAGTCACCAATAGAACAGGGATGAAATTTCACCGACAGTTTTACAATCTGGAAATGCGCGAAGCAGTTGGATTTGGCGGTCCACTTAGAACTATCGTGGATCAAGATGGAACAAGCTACAGATGGCAAGGATTTACCCAAACGAAGTACAGGATCAGCAATGCTTTCGAAGTTAATGCTGGATTGCATAGCCAATATTTCGATTTGAACGAGCAAATGACATTTGAGCCAAGAGCGAGCTTGAAGTGGAACATGGATATTTATAAGTCTTTGACCTTGGGATATGGAAATCATAGTCAGATCGAGGATGCCAAAATCTACTTTGTTCAGGACGATGCTGGAAACCAACTCAACAACGATCTGAAGTTGAGCCGAGCACATCACTTGGTGCTGAGTTATGATTGGTCTATCAACCAAAATCTACGATTAAAAGTTGAGCCGTACTACCAACATCTTTATGATGTACCTGTAGTAACCGATAGTTCATTTTCGATGATCAATTTCGAGCAGGATTGGTTCTTCGATCAAGAACTGGAGAACACAGGGAAAGGAAGAAACTACGGGGTGGACATCACCTTCGAACGCTTTCTTTCCAACAAATACTACTACCTGGTCACTGGATCTGTTTACCAGTCTGAATACAGAGGTGGTGACGGGGTCTGGAGAGATTCTCGATTTGACAGAAACTACGCTTTTAACATATTAGGAGGTAAAGAATGGAAAGCAGGTCCAACGGGCAACAAATGGTGGAGCGTAAACTTTGGACTCACCATAATGGGTGGCAAAAAAGTGAGCCCTATTGATGAGCAAGCTTCCCTCCTTGCCCGAGAAGAAGTACGTGACGAAAACAGAGCATTCGAAAGTACGGAGCCAGCGGTGGTCGGTTTAGACATGACTGTTTCGTTGCGAAAGAACCGACCGAAGTACTCTACCATCTGGTCTTTACAGATGAAGAACATGGCGGGTACTCCAGAGTTTGATGGCTATGTATACAACTACAAGCAGGACGCAATGATCAAGAAGGAATCAGTTATTATGATTCCCAACCTGAGCTACAAAATTGAATTCTAAGAACTGTTTGTTTGGTTTTGGGCTCCCACTACGGGAGCCTTACCATTCTTTTTCCCATATAGCTAGCTATAAAATTTCTTCCCATGTATAGTATCTTAAAAAATTGGATTCGATCTCTTAAATTAAATTCTGCTGAAAGGTTCTTGTTTCTAATTCTACAGCTCATCAGCATTTCCATACTGATACTGATGGTCAAGTTGTTGGTTAAGGCGCTTTAAGAGTAAAAACTGGAAAAACGCTGTTTTTATTCCACATGAAAACATTTACTTCATAAAATATAAAAATCATGATGCTAAGAAAATTTACCTGCATTCTCATGCTATTGAGCATTATCTCTTCTTGCAAGGAGAAGTCACTATTTAAAGAAATATCTATTCCTTCAACGATAAAATCGGGCGATTTTTTTTCTGAGCCAGACGTGTATTCTCTTAAAGAGGTTGACTATCCATCAAAAACAGGGGTCATCGTTGTTCCTGAAAATCGAAGCAAGTCTGATTCTAGATTGATCGAGATTCCCTTTGTTCAGATCTTTGCTACCGGCGACCAAATTTCAGAGCCTATCTTCTATTTCACTGGAGGCCCCGGAATGCCAAATATTGATCAATACAGTTTCCCTAACAATTTCATAGAAAACCACGACATTGTCTTAGTCGGCTTCAGAGGTGTCGACAAGGGTTGTACAACAATTCTAGATCTACCTGAAGTCAATGACTTCTTTTCAAATTTACCAGGTGATTTGACCGAGAAGTCAACACTGGATAAAATGGCTGGAATGTATGCCAAAGGCGCAAGACGCTTGCAAAGCGAGGGAGTGGACACAGACGGGTACACAATGACGGAAGTGCTTAGCGATGTGGATATGGTACGCGAATCTTTGGGGTACGACAAAATAAACCTGTACAGTGTAAGTTACGGAACTCGCCTGGCCATGGTGTACGATTGGATGTTTCCTGGGAAAGTCAATCGTTCTGCTATGATAAGTGTCAACCCACCAGGAAGATTCGAGTGGAGACCAGAGGCTCTGGATCAACACATCAGGTATTATTCAGAAATGTATCAGAAGGACTCAGTTAACGGAAGCCCTCAAATAGATCTGGCTGAAATCATTCGAAACAACTCTCGGAAAATTCCTGAAAGCTGGATGTTCATCCCAATCAAGAAAGGGCATGTACTAATAAGCACTTTTTTGATGCTGTACTCCACTGCGACAGCACCAAAGCTATTTGATGCATGGATAGCTGCAGACAAGGGTGATTGGAGCGGGATTGCTATGATTTCCCTTTCAACAGACTATATGCTAAAGGACGCGCTGCTGTGGGGCGACCTTGCTGCTAAAGCAAGATCTGCGGATTATCACTTCGATCCTGATCTGGACGTAATGGACGAATTTATGCCAGAGAATTCCATCATTGGAGCTCCCATGACTCTTTTGGGGCTTGGCACTTTGGGATGGCCATCGAAGCTTATTCCTGATTCTCTGCGTACAGTTCAATATTCAGAAACACCAACACTGCTTATCAATGGAAACATCGATGTTTCAACTCCCGAGCAATTCGGCAGAGAAGAATTGTTACCCTACTTAAAAAACGGACAGCAGGTTCTTATTACGGAAGCAGCTCATGCCCCAGATATCCTGAGCATTCAGAGACCAGCATTGGATCACATGTTGAAAACATACTTTAATACTGGGGTAGTCGATGATTCCCAATACGTATATGAGCCAATGAATTTTGAAGTGGGGATGAGTTTTCAAACAATGATAAAACTTGCCCTGATGTTCATTTCTCTTATTGCTGTTCTAGCTGTGTTAACAGTCCGATTTATCATAAAAAAGGTTCATAAGCTTGTACAAGGTAGAGAGCAATAAACCATGAACTGTCAGGGTGTTTTATCAAAAGAGTAAGCAAAATCCGCAGTAACGGAGCTTGATATGATTTTCAAGCACGCTCAACCGCAAAGAGCTCAATCCTCTGATCTCTTCCCCGCAATTCGAAGGACCCTTTTGCTTCGGCATCAAATGCTCCTTCTATATTCAGAACATTTGCCAGGTCGGCTGAAATGAGTAAATCTACACCCAATTCATTGCATAGACCTTGAATACGGGCGCTAGTGTTTAGCACATCTCCAGTGAATAGGATTTCCTTCTTGATTAGACCAACTTCTCCTGCTGTTACTTTTCCGTGATGGAGGCCTGCTTTGAAACCAGGAACCACACCAAATTTTTGCTGATAGAACGAGCTTCTCTTTTCTATCTGATCTTTTATTAGAAAAAAGCAACGAAGACAATTATTGTTTTCAACACCAGGAGCATACTCCCAAGAGACGACAATTTCGTCACCTACATACTGGTAAATTTCTGCTGCTGTATCGATGACCGCATTGGTCATATCACTGTAATAGTTATTGAGCAATTGGTAGTACTGCTCATGTCCTAGTTTTTCTGCAATTGTTGTGGAGGATTTCATATCCAAAAACATAAAAACTCGATCTTCTACCTTGGATTTTGAATATCTGCCAGTAAAAAAATTGGTGATAGCATTAAGTCCTATGTGGTCAATAATTTCGGATATGAAAAGACTCAGACCTATGAGTACACTAGAGTAGATGACCACACTAGCAAAAGCAAAATTGCTAACGAATTTTATGGTGGCGTCTGCGATCTGGTGATGAAAGAGTGGTACATCTAGAGAAACACTATTAATAAAAGCCGTAAAGACAATTAGGATAATAATCAGAAATGCCTCATAAAAAACAGTTTTGACGACAACCTTCAGCCCGAAAGGTCTTCTACTAAGGAGGTCCTTAAATAACAGTTCCTCAAACAACCCGAAGGTGCTTCCTGCTACTATTCCTAATACGAGTACCGACACAAAAGATTGGCCAAAATCATACGGGTTTCCTGTGGATGGATATGATGTGGATTCACCCAGAAGTCCATGCTCTAAGAGAACGTACAGTGTGCCACCCATCACCCACATTATCAAATGAGGAATGAGCTTTTTTACCAGACGAAGTTTTCTTGGGGAAAACATGACGTTCAATTTATAGCCAAATTCCGATACTTCACCTCAACTAAGGCGTGTTAACATACCTAAGAATGCGATGAATTTGCCATCAAAAGCATCTTACCTATTCAACCATTTCTTAAACTGAGGAGATTTTTCAATGCTGACAATGGCCTCCTTTTTCCCTTTTGGATTTAGAATAACCTTGACCCTTCCTTTTGGAAAGGAATACATTTTAGCAATAGACCTAAGAGAAACGATAAACTGCCTGCTTATTTTGAAGAACAAGCTGGGGTCAAGTTTTTCCATCAACTGATCAAGAGTGAGATCCACCAAATATTCATGATCATCATGGGTAATCAAATAGGCATATTTCCCTTCTGCAAAAAAGTAGGCAACCTTATCTGCGTTCACGGTCCGAATCTCCTCTCCAAACTGTACCATGAATCGCTCCTGATGGGTTTTGGGTTGAGCCTGAAGCGCTGACAAAAGTTCATTGATTGGCACAGCTCCAGCATTCTGCTTTCGATCCTGATATTTCTCAAAGGCTCGTTCAAGATCTTCTAGTCGAACTGGCTTCAACAAATAATCAATGCTGTTAACTTCAAATGCTTGTACAGCGTACTGATCGTACGCAGTGGTAAAAACTATAGGGGTTTTCACTTTCACTTGCTCAAAAATTTCAAAGCTTTTAGAATCACCCAAATGAATGTCACAGAAGATCAGATCGGCATTATTTTCTTTGAACCAAGCGACAGCCATCTCCACACTTTCTAATTTTGATATCACCTCTATGCGCTCACTGAGCTTACTCAAGGTTCGTTCCAGCTTAGTAGCAGCAGGTGCCTCGTCTTCTATGATGACAACTTTCGTACTCATGATGATTTAATTAATGGGAGTTTGGCGATATACAAGTCATTGCTCAATTTGAATGAAGGCTGATCTGTCGATAGCATTTCATAGCGTTGTCTTATATTCTGTATACCAATCCCTGTAGATGATGCTTCATCGTCTCGAGGTTGGTAATTGTTCTCCACCACCAGGACAGCCTCTTCTGTATAAATGGAGATGGTTAAAGGCTCCTTCTTTGTGATTTTGTTGTGCTTGATGGCATTTTCAACAAGTGTCTGCAATGCCAGCGTTGGAATGAATGTATCAAGTTTGTCAACATCGAGATGAATGTCGCTCCTTAACCCCTCCTCGAATCGAATTTGACAAAGCTTAAGGTACGATTTAACAAAGTCGATCTCTTCCTGCACAGGAACCACCATCTTATCCTTTTTCTCGAGAGCATATCGATAAATGTGGGAAAACTCATCAATAAAATCTTCTGCCTTATCAGCATCCTCATGTACGAGGTTGGAGAGTGTATTGAGACTATTGAAGAGAAAATGTGGGTTCACCTGATTTTTCAGCGCCTCAAACTTCGAGGCTAGATTCTCCTTTTCGAGTTTCTCATTTTCCACCAGAGATTGCTTCCACCAGCTAAACAAGATAGTTCCTTCGTAGATGGAAACTAGCACCAAATTCATAAAGAGAGCCATAATCGAATTGACTAATTCTCCTCTCCAGTAGCTTTCACTAAATATTTCGGTCTTTGAAATGCCGACTAGAATCAAGATGTTGACAGTCATGTTTCGAGCAACTACCGCCGTTGCACAAGTAGTGAGAAATTCGATTATCGCTCTTTTTCCAACATTGCCTTGCCAGGGCAAGCGTTTCTCTAATAAGCGAATTGGTAAATAGAGTACTGCAGCGGAAACGAATACAGTAATACAATAGCTTGTTAGGAAATTTAGAACCTTGGCCTGAAAATATGCCCAATCAAAAACCTCCACAACCCCTTGAGAGATGTCCTGAATGGAAAAGAAAAGCAGTGGGAGTATTCCTGCAAAACCAAAGTAGAATACCACTTTTAACTTGGAGGGCATAAATAAAATTACTGAATTCATTTAGCAAATAAGAAACGTTGCTTCGCTAATGCTTTGTTGATTCATCTTCAATCCCGATATCCATAGAGTGGACCCGATAAAAGCAGGATTGAGTATGTCAGCAGGCACCAAGCCCTTCTTCTTATCCAATTTTTGCTCATTCTCAGTTTCTCCAGGTTCATCCCTTCTTTTCTTATGTTCGACCATACTGATGTAGTGTTTTCATCACCCTCACCCTTATTTCGAAGTATGATTTACAAAAAAGAAATAATCATAAAATCACAATACAACAATGAAACATCTATCATTTAATCGATTTGCAGGAGTATCTGGGATACTGTCTGCACTGCTTTACATCGTATCAATTGTAGGAATGCAGTACTACATGGCACTGGATCATTCCAGCATGGACGCAATGACACAAGGGATGCAAGACAATCATATCATGATGCTACTATACGGTTGGCCTGGTATAATCGCGACGATACTGATTCTTCCTTTGGTCTACGCTTTTCATAGATTCAATCAGGCGCAGAATGAATATTCCAAATTAGCACTTCTAATGACAACCATAGGACTATGCTTTGTGCTAATAGGCTATCTTTTTCATTTAGCACTCACCTATTTTCATGCACCCATTTATCAGACTTTGGATGCGATCCAAAGAGTCTCCTTCGGTTCATTGATCTCTGCTACTATTGGGGTTCAGGATATGTTTTGGCTCTCTGGCGATCTATTCGCATTTCTTGGAATTGCACTTTTATTAATCTTAAACCTTGGAGAGAAAAGCTTTCCAAAATGGTTGGTGCTTATGTGTGCCATAGCTGGACTCCTGGCAGCCGTTGGTAGCTTCGGGTTCATTCCAGCTTTCAAGGAATCGGGAATCAGTTTTCTCTTTATTGGAGGATTTTCCGTATTTGCAATCTGGGAAGTTCTCATCGGCCTTCGTCTATTTAAAACCAATAACGCCTCACAATCATGAAAGCTACACTTCTACTATCAATACAATTTTTTTCCATCATTTCTTACGGTCAGGGATCGAGCAATGAGGAGATCATAAGACGGTACCTAAGGGCAGGTCTGAATGGGAAATGGGAAGAGATGAAAAACCTGATGAACGACAGCATTATCGATTACCACCCTACGGTGCTCGAACCACCAGCGAAAGGATCTGAAAACCTCATTAGCTCGTGGAAATCCAGCATGCAGCCATTTACCAAAATGAGTTTCAATCTATTAGGATCAGGATCAGTTGAGATTACCACTGGAGAATTAAAAGGCAAGTGGATATTTGATGCAAGAGAGGTTTTCGGAGAAGTTTCGGGAAAAGATCAACCCATAAAATTCCAAATGGTCGGCTTGTATAAAGTAGAGAACGATCAAGTTTATGAGGTGCACAATTTTGGTAATTTGATGGATATCTATATCCAGTTCGGCTATCAGGTAGTCCCGCCAAAGGAATAAACGAAGTAAAGCACTTCATTAAAATTGGTAATGATGGAGTACCAGTAGTGACAATGAATATCAGTATTAAGAAAGGAGGTGACAAGCAAACATAGGAATAGAGATATACCTGACAAGTGCAGCCAGTACTAAGCTAGCCACTGTCAACAAATAATAGAATTAACCTACTAGATGTAAAGTCAATCTAACTGGTAAGGCTTCAGCTTCACTAGGAATACACCTTTCCAAGCAAAGTACAATTAGGAATAAGTGGAAACGGTGTAAATTGTTTTTAGAATTAATGTAAAACCTGTCAAGTTATTTTAGGACTACACCCTACACCCGCGCTGGTCTAGTTGATGATCGCGTTGTGATAGTGGATAGTCGCGTTATGATTGTTGAAGGTCGCGTTGTCATAGTGGATGGTCGCGCTGTCATAGTGGATAGTTGCGTTGCTCTAGTTGAAGGCCGCGTTGTGATAGTGGATAGTCGCGTTATGATTGTGGATAGTCGCGTTATGATTGTTGAAGGTCGAGGAGTGCAAGTTGATGGTTGGGGAGTTGTAGTTGATGGTCGCGGAATAGTCATGCCTCACACACCAAAAACAATCTGAGTGCTGAAATAACCAACCTTCTTTAAATCAAACGATTGCTCTTTGTTATTCCCTTCATAAAACTCAAAATTGCGGAAAAATCCCCATCCAGCATAAACATTTAGATGGAGCCATTCTTTGAAATGAAATCTTGACAAGGTGCTGAGCGTCCCTTCCGAATACCGCATAAATGGTTTGGCATTTCCAAATTTCGTCGGACTACCGTGGAAGCGATTGCCGTCTACGGCTAATTCTACTCCCAGATCAAACCAACTGTTCATTTTTCTGCCTACTAGCAAGTTTGCTGGAATTATTCCCTTCACGATCACCTTTGGGTTGGGTTTCCAGTCCAAGTATATAAAGGGCAGTGGTATTGGCGCACCAAAATCCGACATGTATGCCAAGCCAAAACCCCAATCCAATTTCACACTGACCGTACGTATTAAACCCAAAATCCCACCAATGATAAAGTCATCCTTCGAAAGACTACTCTCAAAGTCGGAAGCAATAATGGGATTGATCATTGCTGCCAGTTTCCACTTGGCATTTAGTGAGTCGATCATGAAAAAGGAGTAATCCACATATTGAGCCTGATCTATCACAGGGCTATTGACAGGATGATTCTCATACGAAAAGGAAACCTTCTTGTAGTTGAGGTTATTGTAGACGACAATCTTTCCTTCCTGAAAAGACAAGGGAAAAGCGGCAGATATATATTTTGAACTTGTTTCAATTTCCAACCCCGGTGCATCTGGTAGCGGAGTTACCAATTCAGCAGAGGGAAAGTACTCGTAGCCAACAGAAATACCCACCACCTCTTGCGCTGAGGCTGAGTAACCGAAAGTCATCAGTATCAAACAGATCAAAAGGCGAGGACAGTATTTTATGGCTTCTTTCACAGATAGTAATCTACACAGTAAAAAGCGTCACCAACTCTTTCTTTCCACGCAGTTCCATCTCTCCAATTTCCTTCGGATGAAACATGCCATTGGTTAAATTCAGCTTGTCCACCAAAAATTTCGAGGCGAGAATATCCACACCCAGCTCGTTGCATTTACTCTGGATTCGGGCAGTAGTGTTCAGCACATCTCCCGAAAACGCAATCTCTCTTTTTACCACGCCAATCTCACCAGCCATCACATGACCGTAGTGGAGCCCAGCTTTAAAGACGGGTTCCTCACCATACTTATCCAAAAAAAAATCCTTTTTTCGGTTAAGCAGTGCCTGAACTTCAAAATAACATTTTATGCAATTTGCACCCCTGATTCCCGAATTGAGCTCCCAGCTAATCACAATTTCATCCCCGACGTACTGATAAATTTCCCCTTTGTATCTAAGGATGCCTGGTGTAGCAGTTTCGAATACGTCTTTTAAAAAATTGAAATATTTTTTCTCCCCGATTTTTTCGGCAATGGTTGTTGAGGAGCGAAGATCAAGAAACATGAAAATTCGCTCTTCACGCTGCGCCTTGAAATATTTACCCAACAGAAATTTTCTGAACACCCCAGGACCGTATTTATCATTGACCTGAAGGACGATCATGGTACACAGGACAATGACCAGCCAGGTAACAAAACTGACAATAGAATCGGATTCAAACACACTTGACAAGGTAGCTTTCCATACCTGCAGGTTAAGGATTGAACCGTCCTTGACATTGATTTGAAAAAACAGTTCTGTAGGGAAAGCTACCATCAGAAAAATAATGCTATAGGAAAAAAAAATACTTATTAACGCTATTCCGTACGGCCTAGACCTCAACCATCTTTCCCAAATAAAAACTATGACACTTCCGCCGATCAGCCCAGCAAGTATTCCAACAATCAGACTTTGCTGCATATATATCATCGGATCCCCTGGTATTGTGAAATTGAAATCTGCGAAAAAACCGAGAATGGACAAATAGCCAACAACAAACTGTTGGACAGAGATTATAGTCCAGACAACTGTGATCCACAGGACCTTTTCAATTTGTGATTTAAGGTTTTTTGGGAGGATAGCTTTCATCTAGGTGTAACTCTTTTTAGAAAGTTACGGATAGAAAAGATCACTATGAAATCAAAGGGTAAACAATGTCACCAGCTCCTTCTTCCCTCGTAACTCCATCTCCCCTATTTCTCTGGGATGAAATGTGTCGGGTTGTAAGTTCAATTTATCAATCAGAAATTTTGAGGCGAGGATATCAACACCCAGCTCGTTGCATTTGCTCTGGATTCGAGCAGTTGTATTAAGTACGTCTCCCGAAAACGCAATCTCCCTTTTGACCACGCCAATCTCACCAGCCATCACATGACCGTAGTGGAGCCCAGCTTTGAATACTGGTTCTTCACCATATTTATCAAGAAAAAAGTCCTTTTTTCGGTTAAGAAGTGCCTGAACTTCAAAATAACATTTTATACAGTTTGCACTCCTGATTCCCGAATTAAGCTCCCAGCTTATCACAATTTCATCCCCGACGTATTGATAAATTTCCCCTTTGTATCTAAGGATGCCTGGTGTAGCAGTTTCAAATACGTCTTTTAAAAAATTGAAATATTTTTCCTCTCCGATTTTTTCGGCAATGGTAGTGGAGGAGCGGAGATCAAGAAACATGAAAACCCGCTCTTCACGCTGAGCTGTGAAATATCTTCCCATCAAAAATTTTCTAAACCCCCCAGGGCCATACTTGTCATTTACCAAAAGGACAATCATCGTGAAGACAACAAGAACCAGCCAGGAAATGATATCAACAATGGAAAGATCTGCAAATATGTCCAGCACAGCGGCTTTCCATACATCAGCATGCAGGATTGTGCTATCGAGTGAATCAATCTGAAAAAACAGACCAGTGAGCATACTAACGACTAGATATACCGCTAGAAAAGAGAGAAAGATGCTGCCTATAGCCTGGCCATACGGTTTAGATCTCAGCCACTTTTCCCAAAGAAACACGATACCACCTCCACCAATGATTCCAGCAATCAACCCTGTAAACAAGCTAGCCCTTAAATAGATTGAGGTGTCAAGAGAATTTATATCAAATGCTATTTCTGGGAGTGAACCAATCCCCACAATTGTACTGTATCCGATGCTATATTTATACAGGGAAAAAATTGTCCATACAACCGTGATCCAAAAAACGGTTTTTATCTGAGAGAAGAGCTTTTTGCTACTGGGTGATTTCATCGTATCCGCCAATAAATTTAATATTCTTATAAGGATTAATGTGGATATTTAAATGTTCATATAATCAAGCATCCTAATGAAGGTTTTTAGACAGGTAAGAAATGCACTAATCCAGGAAGGTAACTTCAAAAAATACTTAGCCTACGCCATCGGGGAAATTCTACTGGTCATGATCGGTATTTTGCTGGCCTTTCAGGTGAGTAGTTGGAATACCCAACGAATTAAGGATAAGGCTGCAACTGTATCTTATGCCAATATCATGCGCCAGATCAATGATGACAAAAGTGTCATTTTAGGTGTTATCGATTACAATAACAACTATTTGAGGCAATTCGAATTTGCAAATTCGATCATAGAAAATAATGACAGATCCAGGATTGACACATTGGGATACATTGCCCTGAATCTCACCAGCTATTCAGACTACAACAGGAATAATAACATTTATCAAAACATAGTCAATAGTGGCGGATTGAGCCTGCTGACCAACCATGAAATCATCGAGCGGTTGCAACAATTGGAAGAGTTCTATATCTACATGAATCGAATGGAAAGAATTCATTGGGATGCCATCTTAACCGGAATTATCCCTGATTTAAGAGCGATTATGAAGTATTCAGATCGGAGCGTTCAAAACCCGGAAACCCTCTACAGTTATGCCTTTCAAAATCACTTTATGACCATGATGGTGATAATGAATGAAAAAGACCAAATCTATCAGGATGCCGTTCGCGAAATTGATGAGATTACCGCCTTGATTGAGGCAGAAATAAAGGACTGATTAGAACCTAATTTTAATAATCAAACGTCCAGACTTTCAGGGTCGGACACATCCAACGTCCAGACTTTCAGGATTGGGCGACCTAGCATCATTTTCACCGTTGGTTTGAGGAAATATTTAAAATCAAACAAATACGAAAATGAAAAATCTAATGAAAAATTCAGAGACTAATTCGGCTAAGCTATTCTTGGGGATAGCGACAGCTGTGGTAATACTATTGTCTGGCCCAAAGGTCAATGCTCAGGAAGGAAGTGATTCACTGCATCGAACCGCTCAGGTGAGTTTCTTTTACCCGGTAGGAAGTAATGGACTCTCTACCTCCTATTCTCACAACTATTCATTCAACATGCTCTATGGAGCAAATGCTGGAGTAGATGGATTCGAACTTGGAGGTCTAACAAACTACAACAAAGGAAGTGTCAGAGGTGCACAGATCGCAGGCATTTCCAACAATACTGTCGGAGATGTTTCTGGACTGCAACTGGCTGGGATCATCAACGGAAACAAGGGTGCTATGCAGGGTGTACAAATCTCAGGAATAGCAAACTTCAACAGCGATTCCACACAAGGGATACAACTCTCCACGATCAACTTTTCGAATGGGAACACCAAAGGCTTTCAACTTGGCGTAGTGAATTATGCGAAGAAGTTGAAAGGTGCCAATCTTGGGATTGTCAACGTTGTGGGAGATGCAGAAGAAGGAATTCCGATCGGATTGATAAGCGTGGTAAAAAATGGCTACTATGAAATCGAAGCAACAGGCGGAAAGGCTATCAATGGCAATATCAATTTCAAGATGGGAGTTGAAAGATTCTATACGATCTTCAAGGTTGGGTATTCTTCTTTCAAGAATGATCCCGTTTATAGCTACGGACTTGGGTTTGGTACACTTTTCACCTTCTCAGAAAAACACAAAATGAGCGTCGATCTATCTACAAATGGAATCGTGTATGATGATGAATGGAACGTGTGGAACACTAAGAATATCCTTAACAAATTGGATGTGACGTACCGAAATCAACTAACCCCTAAACTTTCGTTACTTGCAGGACCATCTCTAAATCACTACACCTCAGAAGTAAAAGTTGGTGATTCATTTGGTACGCTGAGAACGATTGGGAATCTCAAAACCAATGAAAACGATGAGAGAAAGAAATCTATGTGGATAGGATTTAATGCAGGTTTGGCTTTTAGATTCTAGGCGTTATGAAAAGCTTAACATTTCCACAAAAAGGACGGTTGATTAACTAATCAATTGTCCTTTTTTCTGTGATGAACTCTTCGCAATTTTCTCAATTCCCAGTTGAACCATGTTGTTTTTCAGATCGCTCTGCAAAATCTCATAGACATGTTGCGGACCAAATTTCCCCAGGGCAGCAACTCCATACATGAATGCTCTGCCTAACAAAACGAAGTCTGCACCGAGATGCAAGGCCTTTAGAATATCTAACCCTGTCCGAGCTCCGCTATCGAAAAGCACCGCAATTTTTCCATCAACCATTTTGATGATTTCTGGAAGCACTTCTAATGGTGAAGGTGCACCATCAAACTGTCTTCCGCCGTGATTGGAAACAACAACGCCATCTAAACCGATTTTCATCGCTTCTTCCACATCTTTTGGATGCAGTAATCCCTTAATAATTACTGGCCCTTCCCACTCGTCACGAACTTGTTTGCAGTATTCCCAAGATAGATCAGCACCCATTTGATCGTTCACAAACTCTCCGACAGACATCATCGAATTGAAATCTGAATAATCTGCCACAGTCCGAAGTTTAGGAAGTCCATTTCTCATTGTTCCCAACGACCAAGCTGGATGCGTTAGCCCTTGCCATAGAAAATGTGGTGTCATTTTCGGAGGTGTGCTTAATCCTGCTCGTTTTGTCCGTTCACGTCTACTTGGGGTCGGCACATCAGCGGTGATCACCAGTGTATGAAAACCAGAGTTACCAGCTCGATCCAGTAATTTCTTTCTTAATTCTCTTTCTCTTGGCGGGTACAATTGAAACCATCCCATCTCTCCTACATGCGGGCCAACAGTCTCAGGTGTTTCTGTAGCCAGAGTACTCAAGGTGAAAGGAATGTTGCATTGCCTAGCAGCCTCGGCAAGGTAAATCTCAGCTTTTGGCCACATCAATCCAGTTAGTCCTACAGGAGCTATACCAAAGGGTGCGTCGTAGGTTTTACCAAAAATGGTCGTTTCGAGGGTGGGACTAAGTGCGCCCTTGCAGAATTGAGGGGTCATAACGATGTCCCCGAAAGCATTTCTATTCCGCTCAATCAAGAGTTCTTCCCCTGTTCCAGTTTCGAGGTATTCCCAGGCAACACCTGGAATTCGCTTTTTCGCTCGCGCTGCTAGATCGCTGATCGCGGGATATCGCTTGAGCCACTTTTCTTTGTATTTGTCGTAGGACATCGGGACAAAAATAGAGGAATAGAGAATTACGAGTTGAGAATTGAGAATTAGATCCTTCCTTCGTCCACCTGAACGGACGGGCAGGATGACAGGTTAGCGAGGGGCTGTGAAACGAGATCACTTCGCTGTCCTCCTAATTGACGGTGATATTGCAACAACGTGTTGATAGCAGGATATTCCTCCTTTCAAGGGCGACTATATATAACTTTACACTAAACAATTTGGAATTGGTGTATTGATCTACTATATTTACGTATGATTAATACAGACTTCAAATCCATTATAGACCTAATCAAAGCGTTTCCAGATGAGCAAAATTGCATCGACCACCTAGAAAAGCTAAGATGGAACGGTAACGTAGTTTCGCCTTTTGATCCTACCTCTAAGGTCTACAACTGTAAAAATAATCGCTACAAGTGTAAGAACACAGGTAAATACTTCAATGTAAAAACCGCTACTCTGTTCGATAATACTAAGATCGAACTTCAAAAATGGTTCATGGCTATCTACCTAGTTACTGGACATTCTAAAGGCATTTCATCTATCCAGTTATCCAAAGACCTTAACGTAACTCAAAAGACAGCTTGGTTTATGGCACATAGAATTAGAAACTGTTTTGGTATATCTGATAATCAATTAGAGGGTGAGGTTGAAGTGGATGAAACCTACATTGGTGGAAGTATCAACAAAATGAATCATGAGCGTAAAAAGAAAGTCCAAAAAATTTATCACAGTCAAGGAATGGAGCATAAAAAGCCTGTTTTAGGTATGGTTCAAAGAGGCGGTGATGTTAAAGCAATGACTTTGCAAAAAGCACAAGGGATAGAAATGAGACCTATTCTGTTCAAAGAAATCAATGAATCATCAACAGTTATCACAGACGGTTTTGGAGGCTATCAGTACATTGATAGGGTGTTCAAAAAGCACGTAAAGATTCAACATTCTCAGGGTGTTTATGGAATCGGAGCGTATAACACAAATACAATTGAAGGATTCTGGAGCATACTTAAAAGAGGTATCATTGGAATCTATCACTTTGTAAGCGTAAAGCACTTAGACAACTATTTGAATGAGTTCACATTCAGATACAACAACAGAAACGAAAGCATTCAGGTGAAATTCAATGAGTTGCTTTCTAATACAGAACATAGATTGAAATATTCAGAACTAATAAAAGCAGGAGCATGAGTACAAATATTCTCAAAGCCACTCACGTAGGAAGCCTTGAAATTGGCGAGACAACTCTTAATGTGGCTGTCTTAAATAATGGAAAGAGAATCATCAATTATTCGTCCATTTTTAATGCTTTTGGCAGAACTAAGAGAGGGAAACAGAAAGACGGATCAAGGGTGCACAATATGCCCGCTTTTTTGAATGCAAACAACCTTCAACCATACGTAGGGGACGATTTAAGGGGTGCACTTGAAATAATAAATTACACGAATTTATTAGGAAATGACACTACGGGGTATACTGCTGAAATATTGCCCCTACTATGTAAGGTGTACCTTGATGCTAGACAAGATAAGGTACTAAAATCGCAGCAACTCCCAAATGCACGAGCTGCCGAAATCTTGTTAGTATCACTATCAAAAATTGGAGTTGTCGCACTAGTAGATGAGGCTACAGGATACCAATACGATAGGGAACGGGACGAACTGCAAATAATATTAAGTGCATATATCAGTAAAGAACTCCTTCCTTGGCAACATAAGTTTCCTGATGAATTTTATAAGGAAATATTTCGATTAAACGGGTGGGGATACTTTGCATCAGGAAACATAGACATTAAGAAACGGCCTAGTGTTATTGGACACTGGACAAATGATCTTATCTATAAAAGACTACCGAAAAATGTGCTGGAAGAACTAAAAAAGAATACACCTAAGAGTAAAAGAGGTAACTATACTGCTAGGTTTCATCAAAGCCTAAGCATGGACATTGGTCAACCTCACCTTGAAAGACAGCTGGCATCAGTTTTAACGCTGATGAAAATATCAGACAATTGGAAGGATTTTATGCTCAATTTCAATAAAGCATACGGACAGCAAAACCTATTCGACACTCGAACCTTTAAAGAACCAGAAATTAAAAAGAGGAAAGAGAAATTATCTGACTTTGACGAAAAACTAGTAAAGGCTCTTGAATATGATGATAAAGGGAAGAAAGAAGATAAATAAAAAAAGACCGAAAAGCTCGGTCTTTTTTTAATGTTTTTAATTAGTTGAGAACTTCATTGCCACGTTATAATATCGTGCTTTTCCATGTAAATTTTGGTTTATTTTCCTATACAATAATACGTAAAATACTAAATATTGGTACAATAAATTCGATGAAACCCCTAAATATCATCATTTTATCTTAAAACAATTACCGCTGCAAAAAGAGCCACCTACTAATTCACTTCCATGCTTATATTCTTCAAATTTCACCTTTGAAAACCCGCTTAGAGGATGCTTTGCAAAAACCTCCACCCTGATAATCTTACGGTTTTTTGGATCATTTATTACAGATTTTAAATCATACTTGGTGCCAAATTGAGCCGCATAATTTGTCCTTGTCTTCAGTTTTTTATCCTTTTTGAACCATTGTGATATATGTCTCGGGTTAAATCTCTCCAAAACCCAATAATTATCATTGATGAGTTCAACTCGATCTTCTGTTTTTTTTGTGTCTTCTCCATTGTGAGATGGTATTATTTGAAGAATACTAATAGAACACTTCAATTCGTATATTTTAAAGAACGGTGATTGATTTACTACCTTAAACACGTATACAATATCTTTTGTAAATGGGTCAATATCAATTGCCATTTCAGGTGAGACTTTCAAATTCGGACGCACTCTGAATAGAATAACAATCCATAAAATAGAAGCAACCAAGCTCGATAAGATACCTGTTAGAACAGCTGTTGAATCCAAAGTAGAAAAAAATGACACTTATTGGGTGATGCTTATCAGTTAGTGGCAACTAAAATAATGATTTTTTTTATAAATAAGTGTAAACTGCTATATAGTCGCCCTTTCAAGGGGGGTGTGAAGGGTCAGGCGATAGCAGGGGGATGTCACCATCTTGTGAGTAAGACCCCTCCTTCTCATGCATAAGAATGGTGGAAATTTGGTGATTCAGTTATCACTCCAACATATCTATCAAAACTGTCTCAAAAGTGATATTCACATATCTATACTTTTGAGACAGCTTCAATTTTCAACTGTATAGCTTTCAATAATTCAGATAGCTACAATTGTTTCTCCAGCGATAAGGTCATTTCAAAAACGAATCCACCTTCAATCCATTTTCCAAAAACCGTTAATTCAGCAGATGCGCTATCAAAACCAGTAACGTGAACAAGCGTCTCGTCTCCTTCTGGGGAGACCACAACAAAGTTGCTGTCATCGAGCACAAACCAATTGCCTGGAGTCGGATCGCCTAATACCGCAGAACCATCCGAATTAAAACCAAGCACGAATCCAACAGGAGGAGTGTATGAATCAATAGGATCCACGTCAACTCCGTCTTTGGTTTCTGTTTTCGCCGTGACCTCCCATTGTCCTGTCAACTCCGCTTCGGTAATTGTAGCTTCAGAACCATCACTACGTTTTAGTTTTGAGGTAATTTCAAACTTCACTTCTTCCCCTTCTTCTTCAATGAATCCGACAGAAGTCGTTTCAATATTGATATCATCCAGGTTGTTAGTGATAAGTATGATTATGTCTCGCCCCTCTGAGTCAACTGCCCAATAAGTAGTAGATGGCTTTAACTGAGAGAAACCCATATACTCATAAACGCCTTCTTCCCAATTATCAATTCGTAAGGAGTTGGCAGTAGCGCCTCCTGCAATAAATACATCAATGGTGCTGAAATTATAAGGAATATTTGCAACAACCCCAGTGGAAACCAGATCTGTATATTCATCATCAGTTTGAGAATATGCAAAAATTTTGGTCGTCTCTTCAAGAATACTCCATTTGTTACCTGCAAAATCCCCAATGGATGGTCTTGGGAGTGGACCTTGAGAAAAATACTCAGAACCATTTTTTCGAAGTGTCACTACCATATGACCTTCTTCCATATCAACTTCGGCCACAATTTCTTCATCATCCATATAGGTGACCAAAATATCTATGGGCGTGAAATCTGATCCAGCTGTAGGAGTTTGTGTGATTACATCCCCATCAATGGAATAGGTACCGTCTTCTCTTTCTAGCCATGTCATACTGATCCTATCATAGGATCCCCCTTCAGCATAAGATAAAATATCCCAATTCATAGGCCTTTCTTTAATGATCGGTGTGCTTGAACCAAGCATGGTAATTTCTTCTCGCACAATGCTCCAAACACCAGTCAGAAGTTCATTTGTTATTGTTAAAGGGCCAACTACAATATCCTGAGACACCTGAGCCATTCCTCCTTCTCCTGTCACTGTTAACTGTACAGTATAAGTCCCCTCTTCCGTAAACGTGACAATTGGATCTCTACCGAAAAACGTCTCGCCGTTGCCAAAATCCCAATTGTACTCCACATCAATTTGAATTTCATTGCTAAAACTCACGGTTGTCGGAGCGTTCTGATTGTTCGTTGCAGTGTAAGTAAAACTCGCAATTGGGACAAGGCCAGTATCATCATCTTTGTTGCATCCGCTAAATTGGACACCAACAAATAAAACGGAGAGTACTAAAAGCACCCTCAAAATCGAATAATTTTTCATAGCTTTTATATTTAAAATGATCTATAAAAAGCAGCAGAATTTATTCTTAAAATACAATGATCAATATTTTGTAATCAGATGTTTTGCATCAGGAAAACAGTTCTAAAATGAAGTAGCTGAACTGTTGATTGATCTCTGCCTCTTCCGATGGATGGGGTTCGCTTCCAAGGAAGTCAATTGCAATTCGGCAATTGACCTTCTTTGTTTCTATTGGACAATCTTCACATAGATAATGAGCTATTTTTTCTTCAGTTCCAACGTCATTTCAAAAACTGCTCCATCTTCAATCGATTTGCTTTCTCCTGATGGAATCTTTACTAAAAATTGCAGGAAACCTTATAAGAAATCGTCGCAGCATGCAATTACTGAAAGTATTCGAACATAAAAACCACCTCGTGAATTATTTCACTCTTTGCAAAAACTAACTAGACTTAAACTTCAACAAGGTCTTTGTACATCACTTCGTAGGTCAGTTTTGCCACTTGCCCCAACATGTAGCTGACCCCGCAGTACCTTTCCTGAGATAGGTTCACAGCTTTTTCTATTTTGGTGTGATCGAGGTTTTTCCCAGTGAATTGATAAACCACATGGATTTCCTCATAATGTTTTGGATGCTCGTCCGTCAACTTTCCCGAAACATCGATGGTGAAATCATCAACATCAACCCTCATCTTCTTTAGCAAAGACGCGATGTCCATACCGGTACATCCTGACAAGGATACCAGCAACATAGGTTTTGGTGTGGGGCCTTTGTCTTCACCTCCAACTTCAGGGTTGGCATCCATCGTGATGGTATGACCATCCACTTGTGAGTCAAAACTCATCTGACCCGTCCATTTGGTTTGAATTTTGTGATCCATTTTCTGTGAAATTAAGTTCTTAAAACTTCAGCAAGTCTATCTCAAGAGTCAAACATGTAGTATGAACACCGTCAGTGCAAATAATGAGTTTCATCAATTTCGTCTCTCAACAAGAGGATTAACATCATTTAACTGTACTTAACACTTTTTCGAAGCAACCAAACGTACACTTGTGCAGAACAAAAAAACCTCACAAGAAATGTCATTCATCAAAACAACCTTCCGCAGTTTTTCCAAGGACAAGTCATTCACATTCATAAACGTACTCGGACTAACGCTAGGAATTTTCTCTGCATTGATGATCATTCTGATGGCCAAACATGACCTGTCATTTGACCGCTTTCATGAAAATGCCAACTCGATCTATCGTGTGAATTTTGAGACTAGTCGTGGTGGTAGTCTTAGACATCATCCAACCTCTCCAGCACCTGTCACGAATGCAATGAAGGAGGAGTTCACGGAGGTGCTTGATGGTGCCTTCGTAAGCTATCAGCGATCAGGTGAATTTCTCGTTGATGGTACCAAAGAATTTAGAGAAGAAGATGGAGTGGCCATTACCACGGCTTCCTTTTTTGATCTCTTCTCATTCCCGATTATTGCTGGAGATGTTGCTTCCTTTGATCAACCAAACCAGGTGATTCTGACGGAATCAATTGCTCGAAAGTACTATGGTATTGATGATCCCATCGACGCTGTAGGTCAAACCCTACAGATGGACGATGTTGTCCTCAATGTAGCTGCGATTGCTGCTGATTTCCCAACCACAACGGATCTTCCTTTTACTATTTTGATCTCTCTTGAAACAATGAAGGACGAGCTTAGAGCCGAGGTTTGGGGCTCCATTGACATGAGTACAAACAATTATGTGACCGTAGCCCCAGGCACCGATATTGATGATCTGGAATCAAAACTACCTGCGATGCTTACCAAGTTTGCAGGTGATCGTATGGCAAACTTTCTCACACTGAAACTTCAACCCCTTTCTACTGTTCACTTTGACTCCAGGTATGGAAATTATTCAGGAAGAACTGTTCCAGATCGAATTGTTTGGGGACTTGCTCTTGTGGCACTTGTGATGTTAATCACCGCCTGCATCAATTTCATCAATCTTTCCACTGCGAATGCGATCCGACGCAGCAAGGAAGTTGGTATACGAAAAGTGCTGGGCGTAGGCAGAATGGAGCTGATTCAAAAATTCATTGGTGAGACAGCCATTCTCACTTTGATCTCATTTTTGATTGCCATTCCCATTGCAAAAATTCTTCACCCCACCATAGAGGAAATGGTTGGATTTACTTTTGACTTTGTCTTGTTTGGAGATAGCACATTCTGGCTGTTTTCTGCTGCAGTAGCTGTCATAATCATTCTGTTTGCTGGTTTGTATCCTGCATTTTTCATGTCGCGCTTCGATCCAATGAATGCATTGCGTTCAGGAAGTTCAGGATCACAAAGCAGTGGCTCATGGTTACGAAAGTCTTTGGTCGTATTTCAGTTTATGATTTCTCAGGTTTTACTCATCGGTTTATTCATAGTTCAGTCTCAGCTTAGTTATTTTCTACAAGCAGACATGGGCTTCGATAAGGAGGGTGTGGTAATCGCACAGTTGCCAGAGGGGGATGAAGCTAAGGCTGCCCCACTCAAGGATGCGTGGCAAGCAATTCCTGGAGTCAATACAGTAAGTCGCGCCAACGCTGGGGCTGCATCTCAAGGAAGGTGGATGACCTCTTTTATGTTTGAGGGAATGGACCCCGATGATCAACCATTTACAGAAATGAAGATGGCTGATGCGGACTATCTGGAAACCTATGGTTTTGAACTTCTGGCTGGTCGGAATTATTTCGCTTCCGATTCTTCCCGAGAAATCCTGGTTAATGAAATGTTGATCAACAAAATGGGCATTACCAATCCAGAAGATGCCATTGGGAAAACCATTTCAGCAAGCCAAGAGGGAGGTGAACGAATCGTTGGTGTGATCAAAGATTTTTTCGCCACCAGCATGTACGAAAATATCAACCCAGTATTCATTATGCAGAACGATGAGCAATACTTCACTTTGAATGCTAAAATCAATGTCGATGATATTTCAAACACCATGGCGCAAATGGAAGAAGCATGGACAACAGTCTACCCGAATGAACCATTTGGAATCGTATTTATGGACGAATCCATCCGTCAGTTTTATGATCGGGAGCAACGACTCTCGGAAGTTATCACCTGGTTTACAGTAATCGCCTTATTTATTGGTGGGATTGGACTCTTCGGCCTGATCACGTATGTGGTCAACCAACGTCAAAAAGAGATTGGCGTAAGGAAAGTAATGGGAGCCTCATTCAAGGATCTGATCTATGTTATCTCTCGTGATTTTGTGATCCTGCTGTGCATCGCCTTTGTGATCTCCGCTCCCCTTTCGTGGTATTTTGGAAATCAATGGCTGGAAGATTACTTGTTTAGAATCGATATCGCGCCAACGATTTTTGTATTTGCCTTTACGGCTTCACTAGCAGTGGCTTTGGTATCGATTGCTCAGAAATGCTGGCAAGCGACCAGGGTAAATCCAGTGGAAACCTTAAGGAATGAATGAATGTATTAGGTATTAGTCCTAGCTGTCATCCTGAGAGTAACGAAGGATCTCTTTAAAATAGAATCATTATTTTGTAAACCAGATAGATGCTTCCTACGTCAGCATGACAGTGCGATTAGATTTTGATAAATAATCTTCTCTAGAATATCATCCTATGAGTGCCGCGAAGGATCTTTTGCAAGGCACACGGGATTTGCATTTGAAAAAGCAGAGGAATGTTATGACCTCACGAATCATAAATCAAACAAGCTTAATATCAAGCGAGAAGTACCAAGAAAACAAGGGGAAAAATAATTCCTACTATTGCAAACTTCCAACCTCTTTTTCTAAAACTCTCTTTCCCTTTTGCTATGAACATTCCTGTAATTGCCAACGTCAGCATACCTAGTCCAAAGATGTCGGAATACCAGATCCATCCCTCGTTGGTGGTTTGATGCAGCAATGTCATCTCATTCAGTAAGGGTCTCTTTCGAATCATTTCCAATTCTCCCTGACCAGTCGTCAAGTCGAAATCCGCCACAGCTCCATCAAAAAATAACCTGACATTTTCCCCTCTAACTCTGAACGATCTATACTGTTTTTCCATCTCCCAGTCGGTGGCCAATTTTTTAACAAAGGCATCGTCAATCAACGCTGCGTCTGCTGGAACCTGAACGGTAATATCCTTGGATGAAACGGTGTACTCTTTGGGGTTCCACGTGGCTCTGTGATTCAGTGCGATACCTGAAATAGAGAAAGAGATGATCAAGCCTATATAGAAGTAAGCGGTATCACGGTGGAGATTTCTATTCGTTAATTTCATTTTCTTATGCTAGTATGTTGTTGTCTAAAATTAGTGGCATCCGATAAATTTTTCGTCTGCTAAAAAAAGAGTGTTCTGAATGGAATACGAAAAGATTTTTTCGAGATGTCAAAACACCCCCCTCCCCTGAAGGGGAGAACGAAAGTCTCCTTTAGGGGATTTAGGGGTGGGTTCTTCAGTTGCTCTCATAAAAACAAAATCTTTTCTTGGTTACTACTTGTCTAAATTGTCAATTTTTGAATTTACTGTCCTTAGCCACTTATCAGGCTAAATGCACCATCAACCAATATCAGTTTGCCTTTAAGTAGATTGGGATTAAGAATTTCGATCCAGCCATTTGCGCTTTTCCCAGTCTCAACTAATTGCTGTTCAAAGTAAAAATCACCTTCATTTTCACCAGTTCTGGTCAACACGAACATTTCCCCGTCTACCTCTACGACAGCACGCTCTGGAAGGCAAAGACCTGTATCCTTATCGGTTTCGATCTCAGCTTCTACAAACATCCCCGGAATAAATCGGTCTTCATCTTCCTCACCAACATGTCCATGAACATTGATGGTTCTGTCATTTCCATCGACTGATTTTCCAACCAAATGAACAGACCCATAAAATATTTGCCCGCTTGACTCAGGAACTCTGAAATTGATACGCTGATCTACTTCTATCATCAACGCATCTTTTTCGAATACCTGCAATTCCAGATGTAGGTGATCAACATTTGTTACTTCCACTGCAATATCTGCTGCATCGAGAAATGCTCCCTTTGTAGTATTGACCGCTGTGATTGAACCAGAAAGTGTCGCATAGATAGGTATCGTACTCCGAATATTCCCATTTTCCAGGTTCTGGATGGAGATGTTAATCAACTTCAATTGCTCACTCAGCCCTGAATACCTGGCAAGCATGACTTTGTAGTCTGACTCCGCCTTCTTCATGTTCTTCTGTGAGGCGATGTTTTCATTGGCCAAGGTCTGCTGGCGCTCAAAATCAATTTTCAAATACTCGAGTTGTTCTTTTGCTTCCAGAAATTGTTGCTGCATTTCTATGAATTCAGGATTCTCAAGCGTAAATAACAACTCATCTTTCCGTACTTGCTGGCCAGGTAAAATGTCAATTTCCTTCACATACCCACCATGATATGGGCTAATGGAGGCCTTACTCCCAGGAGGCACATCCACATAGCCCCTCGTTAAGATAACAGTCGGGATCGACTGCTCTGACAACTCTCCAAGTTTCATCCCTGCCGATTCAAATTGAGATTTTGGTACAATCACCTGATTTGGTTGCTGCACAACAGCATTTTGCAAAGCCGCATTGTCTTCTCCTGTCCCGCAGGAAAACAGAATAAGGACGGGAAGTACTGTTAAGTATATTTTCGATTTATTTGTATTCATGTCTTTTATTAATTGGTGAAATAGTTGATTTCCAGTACCGTCTGATTGTACTGCCTCATACCATCCAAATAATTGAGTTTAATTTTTATCGCCTGATCCATGGACTGCACGTATTGGAAAAAATCAATTTCCCCACTCTGAAATCCTTTGGTCGCCGTTTCGATAAGCGCCGTAGCAAGCTGTTTACCTGTCTGCTCATACATAAGTAGCCTTTCCACTTGCTTGGCAAGTTCCACTTGCAATTGTTGAGATTTTGAATTCAGGGTTGTTCGGAAATTTTTCGCTTCATATTGTAGGCGTTCCTTTTCTAGCTTACCTGACAAAATCCCGGATTTGCTTCCTCCAAACAAAATGGGAATTCCTAGTCCAATTTGAAACCCCTGATAGGTCTGTGCATTCGCAGCATTATTGTTCCCTTGAAAATATTCAAGTTGGATACCAGGAAGCAGTCTACTTTTCTCAAGCTTGTACGCCTGATCAACGGATGTAAGTGCTTCCTGATAATAAAGCAGAGAAGGATGATTTGCCGTATCAATGGGAATTACGCTAAGTTTCCCAAACGTTAGCTCCGAAACTTCAAACGGCTCTTCGAGTTGAACCAACGACCCTAGCCTGATGTGAGCAGATTGCAACTCCCTTTCTGCTTGACTTAACAGCAGTTTGACTTCATTTTGTCTGCTTTGTGCATTGAGTTTTTCCAGGTAATTAGATTCTCCCAACTCATACCTACGATCAGCTGCACGGGCAAAATGACTGTAAATACTATCCAGAAATTGATAATTACCAATCAAGCTTCTCAAGTACAATACTTCATCATACGCGTTCGATACTTGTCGAATCAGAAGTTTTTCGTTGATCGCATGTTGATTTCGCTGCATCCGTGACTTGCTCTCCAATAGTTTTTTTCGCGCACTGTAAAGGCTAGGAAAATCAAAATTCTGCTGAATTCCCCAAACCTTTAAGGGAGTATTGTTAGGCGCAATGTTGTTCTCATCGTAGTTGAAATAGACGTTGCTTTTCTCAAAGTTGAACGCCGTGCCCACCATTGCGTCACTCTTTTCTACAGCCACTTCTGATGACCGAAAAGAAGCGTTGTTTTCTCTTGCCATTTGAATTGCCTCATCAAGAGATAGTTCTCTGGTTTGAGCGCCGACGAGAGCTGGAAATAACAATAAGCCCCAAACGAGCATCTTTGGATTTAACTTAAAAGAGGTATTCCTGTGATCAAAGATTGAGTAGAGTACTGGCAAAACAATGAGTGTGAGAAAGGTGGCCGTAATCAATCCACCAATAACAACCGTTGCCAATGGTCGTTGAACCTCCGCTCCTGCTGAATTGGAAATCGCCATCGGAAGGAATCCCAATGCCGCAGCTGCTGCTGTCAACAGCACAGGTCGAAGTCTTTGCTTGGTACCTAGCAGTACACGTTCCTTGATGTTGTCCATTCCCTCTCTTTTCAGTTCTTTGAAGTGCTCAATAAGTACGATTCCATTTAGCACCGCGATGCCAAACAGCGCAATAAATCCCACTCCTGCAGAAATACTAAAAGGTAGATCTCTCAGCCAAAGAAGAAGCACACCCCCTACTGCTGAGAGTGGGATCGCACTGAACACCATCAATGCTTCCCCAGCCGATTTAAGTGCGAAGTGGAGCAAAATGAAAATCAGAAACAACGAGATAGGCACCGCGATTGCAAGTCTCTTCCTGGCACTTTGCAAGTTTTCAAACTGACCACCATAGTCAACTAGATAACCAGGTGGCAAAATCAAATTCTGACTAATAAGGGATTGCACATCGTCGACTACCGATTGCAAATCTCTGCCCCGAACATTTACGCCCACCACAATTCTTCGTTTCGTATCATCCCTGGAAATCTGAGCTGGGCCTTTTGCGTAGACGATCTCAGCGAGAGAACTTAGTGGTACCCTTCCTCCTGCTGGGAGCGGTACAAATGTGCTTTCAATGTTGCTAATGTCTGTTCGAAAGTCCTGCGAAAACCTCACCACCAGATCAAATTTCCGCTCGCCTTCAAAGATGCTTCCAGCGACCTTTCCTGCAAATGCCATGGAAATTACATCATTGACATCTTCGATATTTAGTCCATACTTGGCGATCATGGAGCGCTTAAATCTTATCTGCATTTGTGGCAGTCCATCCACCTTTTCCACTGAAATATCTGAAGCTCCTTCAACGTTCCGGATCAATTGCTCAATCTCGGAGGCCTTCTCTGCCAGCACATCCAAATCTTCACCGTAAATTTTGATTGCTAAATCTGCACGCACACCTGTGATCAGTTCGTTAAATCTCATCTCTATGGGTTGTGTGAATTCGTAGTCTGCACCTGGAATTTCTGCAAGCAAAGCGTCCTTAATTTTGTCCGCCAACTCATCCTTGCTCAATCCGGATTCCCACTCATTTTTATCAAATAAAGTGATCATCACATCGGTCTCTTCCATTGACATAGGATCGGTCGGGACCTCTGCAGCACCAATTCGTGTCACCACCTGCTGAACCTCAGGAAATCGTAGCACCACATTTTCGATCTTAGTGGTAGTCTCTACGGTTTTCGAAAGTGATGTACCCGTCTTCAATATTGGTTGGATCACAAAATCACCCTCATCCAGGGTAGGCATAAATTCACCTCCCATCGTTGAAAAGAGGTAACCAACACTTACAAGCAAAGCCAGTGACGAACCTAGCACCATTTTTCGATGCTCTAATGCCCAACCGATAGCTGGCTCATAAAAGCGTTCAAACAATAACATCAGTCGTTTTGAAATCGTTGGTTTATCTGTTTTTGCGGGTCTGATAAAGTAACTTGAAATAACTGGCACATAGGTGAAACAGAAGATCATAGCTCCAATCAAAGCAAAACAAAAGGTAAGTGCCATAGGCTGGAACATCTTCCCTTCTACACCAGTCAGTGATAGAATCGGAATGAAAACGATCACAATGATTAGCTGGCCAAACACAGCTGAGCGCATCATCTTGGTCGTTCCTTCATAGGTGATGTTGTCAATCATTGTCTGTTTATTGACACCCTCAACACCTGCCAGTTCTGACCGTTTTGATGTGATCTGAAAGGAAATGAACTCAACAATGATTACAGCTCCATCGATGATAATTCCGAAATCAATTGCTCCAAGACTCATCAGGTTTGCGTCGATCCCAAAGATGTACATCAGCGATATGGCGAACAGTAGGCACAGAGGAATGATTGAAGCCACCACTAAGCCTGACCTAAGGTTCCCCAAAAGCAGTACTACCACGAAAATCACAATCAGGCAACCTAGCACGAGGTTTTCAGTAATCGTAAAGGTGGTCTTAGCAATCAGAGCGCTTCGCTCCAGAAAAGGGTTGATGGAGATTCCCGGAGGCAACGAACTGCTGATCTCGGCAACACGATCTTTGACAGCTTCGATCACCAATTTGGAGTTGGCATTTTTCAACATCATGACCTGACCGAGTACTTTCTCTCCCTCTCCATTTGCCGTCACCGCGCCAAACCTCGTAGCATAGCCAAACCTCACTTCAGCCAAATCCCTGATGTAGACAGGAATGCCCCCTCGGAAAGAGACTACAATGTTCTCGATATCATTGATAGATCCAACCAAACCTTCCCCTCTTATGAAATAGCTCTGATCTCCCTTTTCAATATACCCACCGCCTGCAACACTGTTGTTTTTCTCTAAGGCAGTGAATACATCTACAAGTGACAAACCAGCTCCATTCAATTTTTCTGGATTGAGCGAGACTTCATATTGCTTCAGAAATCCGCCCCATGTGTTCACCTCCACTACTCCTGTTATTCCTGACAACTGGCGTTTGACAATCCAATCCTGGATCGTTCGCAAGTCCATCGCCGTGTACTTGGATTTGTACTCCGGAGCAACATCAAGCACGTATTGATAGATTTCCCCGAGACCCGTCGTAATTGGACCCATTTGAGGAGTGCCGAATCCCCCCGGGATTTGTTCCGAGGCACTGATGATCTTCTCCGCAATTAGCTGACGAGGAAGATAAGTGCCCATATCATCGTCGAATACAATGGTCACCACAGACAAACCAAATTTTGAAATCGATCTGATTTCCTTCACTCCGGGAAGATTCGCCATTTCCAACTCCACTGGATAGGTAATAAACTGCTCCACATCCTGTGTTGAGAGATTGCGGGAGGTTGTAATAACCTGGACCTGATTATTGGTGATATCGGGAACTGCTCCGATGGGGATCTGGGAAAGTGAGTAGACCCCAAAGGCAATCACCGTAAAGGTAAAAAGTAGCACAATCAGCTTGTTCTTTAAGCTGAATTGAATAAAGTTTTCTAACATGATTTAGAATTTTAGAAGCATCTGAAACAAGACCAATTGGCGTGAAGCCATTGAACGGTCATGCAGGAGGTCCTCTAAAATTTAAACCCTTGTACCGGAAGCGTGTTTGGAAATTTGATAAGTAAGCTGTTGAATTTAACTTTGGGAATTCTTCAATAAGAACTGACCCAAACTCCAAATCAACAATTGAGGCTACCAGTAAGAACTGAGTCTGATACTGCGGAGAGTTCTTGAAATCTTCAAGATGATTCTCTCCTTGATTGACATGAAAAGCAAGACGGAAGAAATCAAGAATGCTCTCTGCTTCTTCGTGTACTTCAGTGTGTTCGGTGTCTGATAATTCATCGTGATGACTATGAGGCAAGAATGAATGCATCAACAGGATTCCCCCCGCGACCATCATCAATACTTTCCCTGTAGACTTCATTGCTGCAAATTTAGTAAGATTGTTCGTTTTGATTCTCATATTTCCGTCACACAGCTCATTTCCAGCGACCATACTCCAATCAAAACAACATTAGCGGATGGTTATACGGGATTCCACAAGAATGGTCTAGGCTTTTTCACCATGCTTAATCCCGTATAAGCAAGGAGTTGGAAAGAATGATAATAGAACATACTTCGTATTATCAATTTGTACAACCAGCTATGATAAAAATTATCGCCATTTCCCTTCTTTCACTTTTCAGCACACCTCGTGAAGAAGCGAGAATAAAGGCGTTGTTCATTCAAAATTTCATGCGTAACATGGAATGGCCAACAGAAAAAAGTGATAACAAATACCGCATTGCCGTCATTGGGGATATCTATGTCGTTGAGCAAATAAGATCACTAACTAACAATCGATTAATAAACAACAAAGCAGTAGAAGTCGTGAATTATACTTCCAATGTAAAAATGGAAGAACTTAATATTCTGTTCATTTCAGAATCCTTGAGCGACCTATATCCTGATTATCACAAAGTGGCCGTCCCGAATTCTGTCCTTGTAGTGACTGAAGCAAAAGGTCTATCGAAAGCTGGGGCTGCAATAAATTTTGTGAGCAAAGGCAACAAGCTCCGCTTTGAATTAAATACTTCAACACTTGCGCAGTCAAACATCAAAGCATCAAAAGCAATTACCGAGACTGCCCAGCAGATCAATTAAAGATATTGCTCTGAGTTTCACCAGCATTTCCGTAAACTCCTAATTACCAACGAAGCAGAAGGGTTTATTCAGGCACAATTCGAGCTGACAGGATCACGTCTTCCATCTGGATATCGTCAAAATGGAAATCTATTTCTGAAAACCTCCCACTTCCTCGCAGTTCAATGATGTACTCATCATGTACGAAATCTGGTTTATCAAAAAGCACAAGCTTGAATCCCTGTGGTATGCAGTAACGAATAGAACTGATGGTTCCTCCTCCTACGTTTGTTTCTCCAAAATCTGTGACGGATGTACTGAGATCTCCATTGAGAAAGTAGCTCGCCCCACGGAAATTTTTATTTCTAAAAAAACTTACCCAGTTGGACTGCTCACATTTTTCCCAACAGAGTGAAGAGATGCGATCATTGTCCTCGACTTTTTCCGTTTTAGAAATTGAAAATTTCTTTTCACTGGTCATCACTCGCTTCTCACCGCCGAAGTTGATATCCTCAAAAGTGATATAGGTATCGTTACCTTCCAGACAGCTGGTTGTTCCAGTAATGACATTGTCAAAATTGTAAAGATCTAGGTTGTGATACTTCGCTATCGGATCATCTGTACGGTATATCTCCGCATAGTATTGCTCACGCAAATCATTACGTGATACCATCATGAGCCATCTGTTATCAGCATCGCAAATTGGAAGCCTTGGCTCAAATCTAAGCCTCCCCCAGGCTGCTCCAATCTTATTGCCGATAGCTCTCAGCTCAGGCTTCTTTTTAACATCTTTATGCCTGAACCATGTACCACGATTGTATGGTTTCTTGTAAGGAGGAGCGTCTGGAGAATTAAATAAGTTGGTACGTCTTCCTCCCCAACGTCCTGCAAACTGTACCCATTTCATGTTACCTGTGGCCATAAAACGATTTGGTAGCAACTGAACTTTTGAATGTGAATTGAAGATCGCACCCCGTTTTGTTCTATCAGCAGGAAGTGGAACAATGAACTTCCATCTCCTTCTGATCTTCTTATCAGGATAGGCTGCGTGCATGGCCTTTGAAAAAAAGGCCACGGGGTGGCTAAATACTTCATTGGGTTTTTCCGAAACCGAGGCTTGCTCGTTTCCGACAGAGTCTGCAAAAGCGATTTGCTGCGGTAAATATGTTCCACTCCTTCCATGGGCCATCAAGGTGGCGTAAATGAACTCGCCACTTTCGTCGACAGTAACAGAGATCCCTTCCCAATCCCCTTCGTGAGATCCTATGCTTCCATTGTTGGGGAAGAATAGCCAATACTGAAGCTGATAGCCCATAAAAATAGAGTCAGCATAGAGTCGACCATAGCTTGCATAGCTGATCAATTGCTCATCCAGTTTATCGGGATCGAAGCCTTCGAGCACTTTATCACGATGCTGCTCCACCACCTCAACATAGTACTCCCCACGAGATCTGGACTTACGAAACGAGGGTTGATGCTTTCCAATTTCTTCCACTGTAAAATCCCCCTCTGATCCGTGAATTTGCTGGCCCAGGACGCTTCCATTTACTTCACCAAGTCTTAAAATTTCTGTAGTATTCTTCTTCGAATACCTATACCTTAGGGTTGAGTGTTCGAGGAAATACTCCACGGTAGATGGAAGAAATTTTTCATTCGGATGAAAGATGAACTTTGGAGCATATTTGTCCAAAAGGCTGCAAATAAAAGGGTCATCGGCGCATCGCACCTCCGAATACACATCCACATTTTTGAATTCGCCAATTGGATAGGTAATCGTCCTCTGAGCATTGGCTTCAGCAAGTCCAAGTAGCAGGATTGATAGAGCTAACCATTTTGGGAGATTGGCCAATATTTTTTTTGAATTCATACCAGACTTGTGTTCGGCACTGCGATGTTACAAACATCATGCAGAAAGTTGGAATAGCCTGCTGATCTAAAGCGGAATTTGTAACTTGATCTAGTTCCCTTGTTTTTGATTTCTGAAAAAACGTAGGAGATAAAGTCCAATTTGACAACCCATACTTGACCACTACTACGGTCATGAAAATCGAGTAGAAACAAAACCTCAAGTAGAATTTACGTTTAACAACAAATGTTCGCTAAGAAATTCAGCCTCCAAGCAATACAATTATCAAAGTTTGAAAAGCAGGTTATTGGCGGCACCTTTCTACTGCTAGCTGGTTTGGCAGTTGTCATCTTCGTGCAGAACTATGTGAAATATGCCTCTACAGCAGCATATTTCTCCGTTCGCTTGAGTCTACTCTACAATTTCATCGTTTTTTCAACCTACACTATTTTCACTCCTATTATTATCAAGATGGCTGTTCAATTCCCCGTTGGGAAAGAGTCGTCCCGTTCAAATTTTCTAATCCACTTTGGGCTAAGTATCGTGCTTGGATTAGCGCATATGATCTTCTGTAACCTAGTTCTTTACGGTCTCGATCTTTCCTCAACTCCCATTTTTCCTAGATTCATCACAAAGTACCTTACAAATGTGATCCACTTTCACATTCTTGCTTATTGGATCATATTGATGCTCGTTTCAAAAAGGGGGAAAATGGCAAGCTATAATGAAGCAACGCTTGATCGCTTTGTGATCAAACAAAACAAGCATACAAGTTTTGTAGAATTGGATCAGGTCTATTGGATTGAAGCATTGGATCACTACCAGAAACTACATACTTCTGATGGTTTCTTTATCTACAATGACTCCATGGCCAATCTGGTGAGGCTGTTACCTTCAGAGAAATTCAAACGCGTTCATCGGTCAACCATCGTAAACCTTTCTATAATCGATGCCTTGAAAAGATCAGAAAAGCAGCTTTCAATATCCCTAAAGAACGGACATGAGCTTCCTGTGGGTAAATCCTTTAAATCAGAAGTTCGCGCACTATTTTCGTAACCTTCACGAATAAAACCAGATCATTGGCGAATGTTGAATCTGATTAAGATGATCAATTCAGCCAAGACGCTTTCATTTGCACACGATGCAAAAAACTACAATCTACCTACTGATCGCTGGTGTGATGCTTTCATGCGCTAAACCAAAGAATCAAGAGTACCTAGTACATCTCGAACAAACTGACCGATGGTTAAAAGACGTCAAAGTAACATCCGACGGAGTTTCCATTTGGCCCGATGTAATAGATGAGCCCGAGAAGGTATCGCTCTCATTTTCTGATGGAGTGGCAGGAAAACTCATCTTTTACCTCCAACTGCACAACGAGACCGAAGATGACCAGTACCTGTCAGAAGTTAAATTGGCCGCAGACTACATCTTGGATCACCTCCCACAAAAAACAGATTCACTCCAAAAGGTATTCTGGGCCTTCAGCCCCTATGGAAGCGTGTGTGGACCTGCCTTCGCTTTGCTTGAAACCTACAAAGTCACCGGGGATGAAAAATACAAGATTGGAGCCGAACGAACCATTGACGTCATCGATCACTTTGCAGTCAATAAGGAAGATACTATTTCGTGGGGGCAAGGAAACGATGTGTTAGGAGGTCTGGCCGGAACTGCACTATTCATGCTCTACGCTGGTGAAACATTGGAACGTCCAGAACTAATAACGACGGCAGAAAAAGCAGCCAAAACGCTCATTTCAAGAGCCAAAGACGAGGTTGGGCTGAGTTGGAAGCGTGGTCAAAACGGACGCTTTGAACTGCCCAATTTTTCGCACGGAGCAGCGGGTATCGGCTATTTCTTCTCAAGATTGTACGAGGCAACACAAAATTCGATGTATCTCGAAGCTGCACTAAAAGCCAACACTTATCTGGAATCTATCGCAAGAACGGACAATGGTATTTTTCTTATTCCCTACGGATTTCCAGACCCAGGATGGAGCAGACCGTTTGGCATTGGGTGGGCACATGGCCCAGCTGGGGTAGCGAGATTCTACTATCAACTCTACAAAGTGACTGGAGATGAAAAATGGAAAGAGAGAGAGAAGGCCTGCCTACAAGGAGTAATTGCCAGTGGTCTTCCTGGTTCACCCGCAAGTGCTGATTTTGGCGAAGAAGAGTTTTATCTGGACAATCGGTTTGGCATTGGTTCAGTCGCGAGCTTTCTTCTGGACTTTGAACCTCAGAGAGAAGTAGATCGGAATCTCGAAAAGCAACTACTCAATAAAGTTCTATCAAAAAAGACCACCGAGAATCAACAGACCTATTGGTCACAAACTCGCTACAATTTCATGGAAAACGCAGGAGATACAACCGCCTTTACCGGTTATTTCTATGGAGCATCTGGTTATGGCATGTTGCTACTCAAAGCGCAGGCCAAATTAAATGGGACAGCGTTTATCAGGTTCGTGGACGATCCTTATTAGTGGCTAGGTGGCAGTTCTTAGTGTTTCTTAAATTTGAATGAGCTATAGTTGTTTACCTCCTTTAGCCAATCATAGAGTTGCTGTTCGTACTTTTTCTCCTTCACGTTGTGCCCTTCATCTTCGTACGAGGCAATGACATAAGGTTTTCCAGCCTTCTTCAATGCATCCAGCGTTTCGAGGCTTTGTTCCACAGGTCCTAGCTGGTCCAGCACGGGATCTCCGAAAATCCAGAAAATTGGGATCGCGCTCTTCTCCAAATAAGGCACTGAGGAGAAAGTCGCTATCGTAGCGTACCATTTTCTGTAATCTGTCAACGTTTTAGAAAACGGATCTCGTCCACCATAAACTCTGGAAAACCACAGCTTGTCTTTTTGCTTCTCGAAGAGTGCAGTAAAATCATCGTTCTTATCATCAGTTGTCTTTGGCTCAACTCGCTGCAGTTCACTTGCCTCTTCGATCTCAACCTTTGAAAACCCTTCTCTTCTAAGTCGAGAGGATCTCTCAAATATATTATCCTCTCCAACTGAGCAAACCGATGCTGATTTGATAATCATAAAAGCAATCGTACTCGTTTTTGACGCCGCAAGTGGAGCGACCCATCCACCTTGACTAGCTGCATGGACTCCAATCTTGCTTTCTTCTATGTCATCTCTCTGGCTCAGGAAGTTCACTGCCGCCACAACGTCACTAGCTAAGTCTTCGAACCTAAAGCGACTAGATTCGGACGGCTCTCCCTCTGACTTTCCAGATCCTCTTTTGTCGTAAGCCAGAGCAGCATATCCAATAGATGCCATCCATTTCGCACTATAACTACTATTGTCTCTCGTCTCTGGGCCTGAACCGTGCACAAATACAACTGCAGGAAAGGGGCCATCTCCTTTGGGCAGGTACAACGTTCCGGTTAATAGTAAACCTCCGCTCTTAAACGTAACATCTACCTTTGGTCCTGCATCCAAGCCGAGAGAAAAAAGGACGAGTATCAGTGTTATAAATTTAGTTTTCATTTTCCTTTAACATTTTTGAGTTTAGAAAATGCAAGGAATAATACTCAGTAGCATTATTCGACTCAATTCAGAATTGAGACCTATTTATTTTGCTTCTCAAAAAATTCCGATGGCGAAGATCCCGTGTGATTCTTGAAAATTCTATTGAAAGATGCTTTGCTATTAAAACCCGATTCCAAGGCCAGACCGAGCAACGTTTTACTTTCTTGTTCACCTCTCTTCATTTTACCCTGCACCTCCTTCACACGAAATGTGTTTATCAGATCAATAATGGTGAGTCCCATTTGATCGCTGACCAGATAGGACAATTGCTGTTTCGACAAGTCCATTTGGTCAGCAACTTGCTGCACGGTCAACTTCTCATTCAAATGGACTTTCTTAGACTCAAACAGTTCCATGAGCCTTTTCTGATGCTCAGGTTCTTTCCCGGCAAAAACAAACTTGACCGACGAAGAATAACTTTCTTCTAGAAGATGAGGGTGTCGGAAAATAAGCATTCCAAAATAATAGAACAGTCCTGAAATAATCAAACTACCTATTCTATCTGAATCACCTACTGAAAAAACATGAAAAAAATCACCAAAAAACAATACGTAGATAGAAGCAACGAGCACCATCATGGTAATAGAGAACCTCTTGATCACACGTAGGAATTGCGCCTTTCGGTTTCTTGGGAACATTGCCTCTAACTGGACAATTGCACGACGGAGTAAAACAAATTGGTAGGATAGGAAGATCACTGAAACCATCATCTTGAACCCCACAAGTACGGCGATATCGGTAGGAATGCCATCAGAATAATAACTCAGTTTGGATGCATCTGACATTAACATATACGGCAATTGCCATAAGCTAGCCACAACAAAGGGTGTGAAATACAGGAGATCTCGTCCATTATAACTACTTCTTTTCCCAACAATGTACTGAATATAGAATAGTAGAAACGGCCATATAAGCAGATCCAAAACAATCCCAAAGTTGAGGAGGATTGGGTAACTATCTACCAGATTGGACTCTTCAGCAATTTCGCTAAACAGCAGCAGAGACATGATAAAAAGTGCAATAGCAATGTTTAGAACATGGTTTGAGTATTTCTTCCGAGAGAGAACAAACAGAATGGTCATGAATATCCCCATCGCAAAACCACAAGCATAGAGTACCACCCAAATATTAAGTTGATTAATCGTCACTTCTTACCTGCTACGTTGATGTTTTTTTCTCTTTCTCAGGAGGTAATTTTAGCTAACTTTTCAGCGAAATACTATTAGTCAGATCTCAGAATAAAATTCCAATTCATGAAACTCCCTATCAGTTTTGCTCTTCTCATTTTAATACCTTGTTTATGCTGGACACAAAAATTAGATCAAGAAAAACTCGAAGTCCTCTCCGCGAAGTACGCGAAGTCCTCTTTCCCGATGCTGAAGGAAATCTTAAGCATCCCAAACGATGCCTTCTATCCAGAGGACATTGAGATGAACGTTAAGTGGTGCGAAAACGAATTTGAAAAAAGAGCATTTACAACCACCAGAATAGAAACGAGCACTGTCCCTCTCTTGCTCGCCGAGCGGAAGGTGAACAAGGCAAAAAAGACTGTGCTGATTTATCTCCAAATAGATGGACAGCCTGTCGACACATCTAGATGGTTTCAGGAAAACCCATACCAGCCAGCACTAAAAATGCAAGATACCGATGGAAACTGGAAGGAGATCTCGTGGGATAGAATCGAGAGTTATGACGACGACTGGCGAGTGTTTGCCAGATCTACGTCCGACGCGAAAGGTCCTGTTGCAATGTTTCTCGCAGCATTGGACGGCACTGCAGAAGCGAAGGTTAGTCCCAACTATAACATTAAGGTGATCATGGATTTCGAGGAAGAGTTAGGCTCTCCTCGTTTACCAGATGCAGTGACTAAGAACTCGGAACTACTCAAATCTGACATGCTTATCATTTTTGACGGCCCGAGGCACGTCACGAATAAGCCAACCCTGACTTTTGGTGCGCGAGGAATTGCAACCATTCAATTGACGACTTACGGACCAATAGCTCCACAACACAGTGGACATTTTGGGAATTACGCACCGAATCCCGCACTGAGATTATCAAAGCTTCTAGCTTCTATGAAAGATGACGACGGTCGAGTGACAATACCAGGATTTTACGATGGTATTTCAATTGACGCGGAGACAGAGAAAATCCTAAAAGCAGTACCCGACAATGCCGAACAGATTAAAGACCGATTGCAACTAGGTAGTGTAGATAAAGTTGGAAGCTATTATCAGGAAGCCATCCAGTACCCATCTCTCAATATTCGTGGAATGCAATCGGGCTGGATTGATGAGAAAGCACGAACGATTGTTCCTGGCTGGGCTCGAGCCGAGCTCGACGTTCGTCTCGTTTTGGAGTCTGACCCTGAGCGATTGATTTCTCTGACCCGAGACCATGTAAAGGATCAAGGGTACTATGTGACCACTCAGGTTCCAACAAAATCAGAGCGAATGAGCAATGAAAAAGTGGCAACCTTCAACTATGAGGTGTCCTACCAATCTTTTCGAACAGACTTTGATTCAGAAGTTGGGCTTTGGCTACGCAAGGCACTTCAGCGGTCGTTCAATGAGGAGCCAATTATGATTCGAATGAGTGGTGGTTCAATACCGATATCTCCATTTGTTACAACATTGGGTATTCCTGCAGTGACTGTCCCCACTGTAAATCGAGACAACAACCAGCATAGTCCCAACGAAAACATCAGGTTGGGCAATTACCGTGAAGGCATCCAGACCATGATTGCGATTTTGAGCGAGAAGTTGTAGTTGGACTAGATGTGAATCTTTTCTCCTATGGTTTTTTCATAGAAATGATGGATATCAAACATTTGCTGAGCTCCTAGTTTTTGTCCTGTTTGTGCCATGAAGTACATAACTGCCGCAAGCAATGCAAAAACAGGAATGGCCCAAAGTACCATCGAGGACATCCCAAGACTCCAACGTGAAAGTCCCCACATGCCCACGAAGATGGTTAAAAAACCGAGAACCACATAGCCGAAGAAAAACACTGCCCATAGGGTAGGCTTTGGCCCGTACAATCCACGAATAATAACTTCTTCGTCGTCCTGTTCGAAGCTTAAGTCCAATTGCGGCGACCAAAAGTGTTGCTCATCCGGATGGATCTTAATGTGTAAATGACCAGATATGCTCATCGCTGTAAGTTGCTTTTCATCTTCCAACGCTTTCTGAATCTGACCCTCAATTTGAGATCGTTCTCCGCGCTGTGAATGTTTGAATCGTGGACGAATTGCGAAACTTGACATCTTCTTACTATTTTTTTCCAGAAAACTAGAACATTCACAGGTAGAAATACCTGACGAAAATCAGGCCTAGAGTCCCATCAAGAAAACAGTCATGATTGAAATGATAAAGTACGTAGTGAGCGTTGCGGCACCTTCGTAATCTTGTGCAAGTCGCTGACCAAGGAATAACGCCACAATCGAAACTGCGGATAGCTGAGCACCTAGCAGTCCAATAGAAGACGTCCCATTCACAATGAGAAAATAAATACCCAGAGCGCAGAGCGCGCCCGCAGCTAACTCCAATAATGTGACGGCAGGCAGCATTAAGCTAACCAAATTTCTCAAAGGGCTTTTGGTGAAATGTTCCTTTAACCATTCAAGGTTTCCCTTATAATTGAAAACCTTATCTAGCCCAGATTGGAGAAAGAGTACTGCCAAAAAAGCAAGACAGAGTAACTGTGAGGAGTAGATGGGTGTTAGGTTCATGGAGGTTCAAATCTGATTAGTGCTTCAAATTATGAAAAAAGAACCTAATCAAGCTAGCTACATTTTAAAAAACTCGAACAATATTCAATTGAAGCGGGAGAACACACTACCCGCTTCACTGACAGATTAAAACATTATTCCAGATTTCTTAAGATCTCTTTTGCATTGAAGTTTGTTGGATCTTTCTCCAATGCAATCTTATAATTTACAACTGCTTTTTTCAAATTTCCTGCCGCTGCATACGCCTCGCCGAGTGAGTCGTAGACCCCAGCATCATCAGGGAATTCTTCGCGGTTTCTTTCCAAAATGGTAATTGCGTCCTTGGTCTCTCCGGATTTGATTAGCATGTACCCAACCGTATTTAAAGGGGAGGTGTTCACATCGGTCTCAGACTTTAGTTTCTCTAGTTCTGCGAAGGTCTCCTTGGTTCCACCCCTTTTGTATGCAGCATATAGACGACCTGGAGGACGCTCTTCCCTTCTTACCCAGTTCGAGTAGTTCTCCTTTTTTATTTGCTTTCCCAGCATACTAAACTCAACAGTAACCTCATCTGCAACACCCGCTATTCCTTCTTTGATCACACTCCATCGCTCACCTTTGACCCCATACGCTGTACGGTCTAAAGTGTGTGATCCGGTGATAATGACCATAGCATCGCCGCGACCATCTTTTAACACTCCAGAAGCCTGATTCATTGCAACCGTAATTTCTTTCGTGACATCCTTGATTGTCAGATCACCTATTAAATCAAAACCAGAGGCTGTTTCCTTTGCCGATTTGCTAAAAAAGGATATTAATGGAAATTTCTCCGCATCAAACCACTGGTCCGATTTTAGATCATTGTCCCGCCACTCTAAGTTCGAATCTATACTTGCAACATCCACTGAAAAAGACACCGAGATCTTGGAGATGTTATTTGGATCATATCGAAAGGTTCCATTGAAATCGGCAAAATTTCCTTTTACCTGAGCATATCCCATATATTTCACAGAAAAGTTCACGTAAGAGTGACTGCGCTCAATTGGATAAAACTCGTCAATGATAAATGTTTTGTTTTGGGCTACAGCACCTTGTGCTACAATAAGTGCCAGAATAAAAAGTTTTCTCATTTTAAATTTTAGGCTAAAAAACAGACCATTCTATCAAGATTCGACTATCCCGATCAGTTTTTACCTGAATTATGGAGCAATCAGGCAGATTCTCGGTATTTGGAAGGAGTCATTCCGACATGTTTCTTAAAGGCGTTGTTAAAGGAAGCTTTGTTGTTGAAGCCTACCTCAAAAGCTACTTGCAATAGTGATTTTTCAGCCTCCTCTTTGATCTTGTTCTTGGCTTCTTCTACTCTATATTGATTGATCAATTCGTAGAAGTTTAGGTTAAGAACCTCATTGATCGATTGAGAAAGATGATGAGTAGATACTCCCATTTCCTGGGCCAAATCATTTAATCCTAGCTCTCGCTGCAAATACAACTTTCTGCTCTCAATAAGTGCCTTGAGTTTTTGAGCATATTCAGTGGAGGCAGAAGTCGCAAGACTAGACTTCGAGTATTTTTCCAGCTTTTGAGAAATGGAGTTTTTGAAGATCAAATTTGGATACTTCATAGCATAGTAAAGCAGCATATATACCGTAAGGGACATTGGAATCACATAGAAGTAGTCAGCCATCCGTCGATAGTCTCTCGTCACAAATTGATAGAGGATAATGATGGAGACACACAGAATGACTAAAGACGATGCACGCAAGAATATCCTATGCCATTTAATTGACACCTCGTCAAAGTTGGAATATTGGAGCTTCAACGTAGCTTCTGTCTTTTTCAAAAAACTGTTGCAAGCCAGCAGGTAAGCAAAGGCATGCAGAAACTGCACAAAAAAGATAGAACCATATAAATATTGTGGAAACGAGATTGGTTTGTTGTTCCAGTTGTCAAACACAGTGAGCATGCCATAATCGACAGATCGCCAGGTTAGAAGATCCACATTGAAAAGTGGAATGACAAGAACAAAAACAACAAACGGGATGAAGTGAATCGCTGTCTTCAAAGAAATCCTAAATTCAGTTGATAGATGTGAGGTTATGTACAACCATAGTAAGGGCCCAAAGAGCAGCCAGGATCCGTATCTCGTTCCATAAATAAGATAGATACCAATATCTCCTTTACTTCTGACCATTAGAAACTCGAGCTGATACCAGGCAAAACAGAAGATAACTGCGGCTAGAAAAATACGTGAATACCTCGAAACAGGCTTTGTACGCCACAGCATAAAGATGACGAAAAGCCCTTGGCCGATACTCAGTAGAATGAACGCCGTGACGATATCTAGTTTCATGAGTTAGGAGCTGATGTTATAAATAAACAATGAAGCAGTCACAAAATCAAAGCCTCAAGTTCAAAACGAGATTGAGGGAGATAGGTCGCAAAAAACAGGGTATTTATAAGAATACCATTAAAATTGTAAAAATGAATCTGGAGGAATTAGGATATACTGCAGAGCTGGAGGGGTTCAGAGTCGACAATGATCTGTCTTCTTTCGAAGTGGGGAGGGTGGTCGCTGAGCATCGCGATCGGTTTCATGTGATGACAGAATCAGGTATTCTTGATTGTGAAGTTACTGGCAACCTACGATTCACCGCCGAAAGTCGAGAAGATCTTCCGGCGGTTGGTGACTGGGTCTCCTACATGGGGTATGATGATAAAGGTCTCATCCACGCCATCCTTCCAAGACAATCCGTAATAAAGAGAAAGGCTGTTGGCCGTTCCTCCGATGTACAGGTCATTGCCAGCAACATCGATTACGCCATAATCGTGCAGGCAGTGGATAGAGATTACAACCTAAATCGAATTGAACGCTATCTGGTCATTTGTAACGCCTCCGATATCAAACCGATTATCGTCCTAAACAAGGTTGACATGGTGGATGAGGATCGAAGGAAGGAGATTGCAACTGAAGTCAAAAATCGTGTTGGAGAGATACCTGTTGTTGAAGTAAGCAATCAATTGAGTGGCGGATTAGATCAACTAAGTAGCTTAATCAAGAAAGGTCAAACCTATTGTTTGTTAGGCTCATCTGGCGTTGGTAAATCAACCATCACCAATGAACTAGCAAAAGTCGATGTCATGGAAACAGGTGAGATAAGTGAGAGTGTTGGAAAAGGAAGTCACACCACAACTCACCGAGAGCTGATTCTGTTGTCTTCCGGAGCGATCATCATCGACAATCCTGGCATGCGAGAAGTTGGTATCTCGGATTCAGAAGGCGGCCTTGAAACAACATTTGAATCAATTTCTGACCTGGCACAGAACTGCAGGTATTCCGACTGCACTCATACAAACGAGTCCGACTGCGCAGTGCTCAACGCACTTGATACCGAAGAATTAGACCCTGACAGCTATCACAACTACCAAAAGCTGCAGCGAGAGCGCGAACACTTTGAAGCCACAACAGTTGAAAAAAGGAGAAAGGACAAAAGCTTTGGAAAAATGATCAAGAGTCACCAGAAGTTGAAGAATAAGAACAATCGTTGATCACAGGACTCACGGCTCGTCACTTAGTCTTTTCCCTCTTTCAAAAGGTCATGCAATTTTGCTTTACTATGAAAAAAATTCTGATACTCCTCGGATTGCTGGTCGCTGCAGCGTATTTGCGGGCACAAGACTTCGAGGTTCTCTTTACGAAAAACATAGGTGGCACTGATCAACTATTCGCAATCAACCAATCTGGGGAAGAAAAACAAATTACGAAGCATCACAGCAAGGATAGTAGTCCGATGCTATCTCCCGATGGGAAGTATATCGTTTTCACATCCGAACGCGTTGGCTGGTGGGAAATCTGGCTAATGAATATCCAAGAGGGCAGTTTTGATCAACTCACAAATTCAGGAAGTGCAGAGTATAGTCCGTGCTGGTCTCCGGACGGAAGTAGGATTTTGTTCATTTCCTCCCGAACCGGCAATGCTGAGGTTTTTTCAATGAACGCAAATGGAAGTGAACTTACACAGCTAACTGACAATAAAACCAACGACACCTCCCCCTTTTGGGCAGCCGATGACAAGATATACTACGCAGCAGAAGTAAACGGTACTTACCAAATCATGAAAATGGATTCTGACGGATCCGGCAAAACTCAGCTAACTTTTGACAAAGGTGATAAGCTTAGCCCACAGCTTAATCCAACTACACAGTCCATACTTTATTACAGCAATCAGGACGGTAATCCTGAAATATACATTTGTGATATTGACGGGCAAAACGCCAAACGTTTAACTGACCATCCGCTTCAGGACATCAGGCCTCGTTGGTCAAGCGATGGTAGACTCATTGTGTTTGAGCGTGGCGATAAGCGCAGAAACCAGCACATTTTTATTATGGACGCTGACGGAAGCAATCAGAAACAAATCACGTTTGCAAACTACAACTATGCTCCTTCCTTTGTTACAACTGGAACGTTTCTGAAAAAAGAAAAGTAGCTAACCTAACAGGACCAAAGTAAAAATGCCTTGAATCAAAATAGCCTCGAGAGTACTGCACTTTGCTAATCACTACGCCTTCTCATTCTCTAGCTTCTTCAGCGAAACAGCGTTGATGCAATATCGCAATCCGCTTGGCTCAGGACCATCCTGGAATACATGGCCAAGATGAGCGTTACAGGTATTGCAGACAGTCTCAACTCTGATCATTCCAAAAGATTTATCAGAATTATATGCAATCGCATTGTCCTTTGCTGGTTCGGTAAACGACGGCCAACCAGTGCCACTATCAAATTTTTCATTTGCGTCAAATAACAAGGTATCGCAGCATATGCAACCATACCGACCAGGTTCGAATAGATTACACATATCAGAGCTATGAGGCCGTTCCGTACCTTTCAGTCGTGTAACACGATACTCCTCTTCTGACAATTGAGATTTCCATTCTTCTTCAGTCTTCACCACTTTGCTGTCTGGTTCGTGGTTGCCCTCTTTAGCCAGTCTTAAAACTTCATTCCAGTTCAACATGATATTCCCTTTCTTCAAATTTATACTTTTTGATTCTCACTTTTTCAAGGAAGTCGCTCGCTCCTGCCTCATAAATTTCATATAGTATTGTGAGCTACATAAAACTACAATTTCCCCCGCATTTGAGACAGGAATTACCCCTGTGGATACAGTGGGTTATCAAGATTTAATATCTTGTAGTATTAACCATCTACAAGACTTAACAACATAACCATGGAGAAATTTGATGCTATCATAATCGGGACAGGTCAAGCGGGCCCTTCAATGGCTGCCAGATGCGCTGCCGAAGGACTAAAAACCGCAATCATAGAAAAAAATAAGTTTGGTGGCACCTGTGTCAACGACGGTTGTACTCCCACAAAAACAATGGTAGCCAGCGCCAAAGCGGCTCACATGGCAAGGCGTGGTGATGAATTCGGCGTAAAGATCAACGGGGAGATTTCAGTGGATATGAAAAAGGTCAAAGAACGAAAAGATGCGATCGTTCATCAGTCCAACAGCGGAGTGGAAAAATGGTTGAAGAACACCAAGAATCTAACGGTATTTGAAGGTCATGCTCGCTTCAAAAATAACAACACCATAGAAGTCGATGGCCAAGAGTTACAAGCAGATAAAATTTACATTAACGTAGGTGGTCGCGCCCGAGTACCAGAAGGTTATGAAGGCGTAGACGTGCTTACCAATACCTCCATCGTAGATCTAGATTTTGTACCTGAACACTTATTGGTTGTTGGGGGGAGTTACATTGGGCTGGAGTTTGGACAGATGTTTCGCAGGTTTGGAAGTGAGGTCACAATCATAGAAACTGCCGATCGACTGGTGAAACGTGAAGACAAGGATGTCTCACAAGGAATACTGGATATCCTGAAAAATGAAGGAATCAATGTCGAGCTAAACGCCAGCTGCATAAGTGGCAAGATGGAGAATGGAAAAATAGTCGTCGATGTAGATTGCTCAAGTGGTGACAGAAAAGTAGAAGGTTCACATCTGCTACTCGCCGTGGGGCGCGTTCCAAATACGGATGATCTTGGACTGGAAAATACCGACATCAAGGTTGATAGTCGCGGATTCATTCAGACGAATGATAACCTGAAAACAAGCGTCGAAGGTGTTTGGGCACTCGGTGATTGTAACGGTCAAGGTGCATTTACGCATACTGCCTACAATGACTTTGAAATTGCAGCAGCCAATTTATTCGACAACGATCCAAGAAAAACAAGCGATCGAATTCCGTGCTACGGGCTCTACATCGATCCAGCATTGGGAAGAATCGGGATGACAGAAGATCAGGTGCGAGCCTCGGGTAAAAAGGCACTGATAACGACACGTACCATGAAGCGAATTTCTCGTGCAAAGGAAAAGGGAGAAGCACAGGGATTTATGAAAATACTTGTAGATGCAGAAAGTAAGAAAATTCTTGGCGCCTCTATTTTAGGAATCGAAGGAGACGAAATCATTCACTCGTTGCTCGACATCATGTATGCGGATGCACCTTACACTGTTATTTCCAGAGCCGTACACATCCACCCTACCGTATCAGAATTGATTCCGACAGCACTGCATGATTTAAAGCCGCTCGTTTGAATGGCTGAATTACGCTGTTGAATCTCCCAGCGAGGACTTAATGGCACTGATCTATTTTGCCGTTATAAACGATGGATCAAAGTGAAATGACTAAAACATCGATAAAGGAGATAAGGTCTTTGGGAAATTTTTCGGTTCAAATATGGATTCCAGAATTTCTACAGAATCTGAAAATACATTGCTTTGTCGGTTGGGGTTATCCTGAGGGATTTTGTGTCAAGAACGATTGTGCTGAGTTAGTCAAAGTCAATAGGTTCATTGGCAAAAAGCGATATGGTGATCTCTCGGGATCCTCTTCCTTTTGATGGAGCAGTTTGACTGAAATTCAATTTTTTGTAACTTGGGTGTAGGGAATAAATTATGAAGAAAGATTTTGGCCTATTCATTGACCACTGGTACCAGATAGCAATCATATGGTCGCAGATAGCTCTTGGGTTAGCCTTAGTTTTCATCTTTTACTACCTTCTTCTCTCTACTACAAAGGGGACGCTAGTCAAAAAACATCAGTTTATAAGCTCCCATGAAATTAGATATTTTTGGTACGTCAGCATTAGCCTTGTCTTTAGCTTGACGATTTTCTTGAATGCTCAACTTGTTCGCGTTAGTACTGGATCAGAATTAGTTCTGGCTATCAAAACTCTTGTATCGATTGGGCTTGGATTTATGATCGGGTATGTTATCCATATTTATCTGCATGTATATTATCCGGCTCGCTTAGAAAAACGACTGAGCGCATTGCGGTTTAAACCTAGAGTTAATCCTACAACAGGAAAAGAAATGCGTTTGTTGACAGAGGACGAAGAAGACGTCCATCTTACTAAGGACATGATCGAACACGAAATAGCGTCCTCCTATGAATACGATGTATGGTTGGATGAAGAAACTGGATTCAAAATTATTGAAACGTACGAGGGAACGTTGCACATGCTAATTTGTGAGCATTGTGATTATCGAACTTCAAAAGAGTATAAGCATGATTTAGTAAAGGAGCCGACAGGCACCGAGCCTGGAAAGATGGTTAAGTATTACAAATGCTCATATTGTGACCATCAGCAAACCAAGGAATCAACAATACCACCTCTATCAGGGCACTACTCAAGCTAAGTCTGGCAATAAGAAATTTCGGCAAAACACAATCCAGAATCTCTACAGATTCGTATTGTACAATTCTACTTGAATAGGGGATAGTCCTGAGAAGACATTGACCTTTTTGAGTTAGTCCGATAAGTGTCTTCAATTTACTCTATTGCATTGTTGGTTGGTGATGAGCGGTTTTCTCAGGATTTTATCCTCCATTTTTTACGTTTCACACCGTCGACGAGCACTCGTAAATTCCATTATGGAAGATCCAAAATCATATAATTTTCCCATTGGTGGCGGTTCATCGTATTCGTTATATTGGCAATTATGTTCTTGATGTAAGCCCGACACTCTGATAATCCAGAATCTCTACAGAATCAAACCATTAATTTGTGTATGCCTGAATAAGGGTGGTTCCTGGGAGATTACTCATGGTTTTGACAATTTATAATGAGTGAGTGAGGCTAGATTAGGTGATTGTGGTGATCTCAGGATGCCACCCTTTTCTTTCGAATCAATATTGCAATTACAAACCTTACACTCTCTTTCATATTCCAGAATCTCTACAGAATCATATCGTAAGATTAAGTACGATTAGGTAAGGGGTAGTCCTGAGGAAGATTATTAAGTTAGTTAGTTTTTCTCAGGAGTCCACTACCCCACTTTATTAGAATAAAGAAAATGCGATATTTTAAAGTTGTTTTTGTTTTATTTATAATCGGTTGCTCGACTGTAGAAAAAGTGGAGAAAACCGGCAATTATCAGGCTGTAATAGATCGATACGCTGGGTCTATTAAGAAAAACGATGCGGAGGTTAACTACTCCGTGGCGGAAGCTTTTCGTAAATCAAATCGAATACAAGAAGGATTGCCATTTTATCAAATGGCGATGAAAAAAGGAGTACCTGATCCGTATTCCTATTTGCATTATGCTCATGCCCTCAAAGCAAATCAGCAGTACGCGAAAGCAAAAGGAATTCTTGAAATTGGCTTGAACAAAGTAGGTAGTGCGAAGGTGAAAGAGCAGATCGAAAAAGAGCTCAGTTCAATAAAGAAGTTCGAGTCCATGAGCCTTGATGATTCTTATTTCAGAATAAAGAGTATCAGTAATTTGAATTCTTCATATTCAGAATATTCGCCGGTATACAGACAAGGATATTTGTACTTTGTATCCAACCGTGATGGTGGAAAAGTCTACAAAACAACTGGCACACCCTTTACGGATATTTATAGAGTCCGTGGAGATTTTAAAAGTGTTTCTTTAGGCGAAATTCAAAAACTTGACCCAACAATAAACCTGGACCATGTAAATAATGGAACCGCCTCTCTTTCTGCAGATGGAAGGGCAATGGTGTTCGCACGTGCGAATAGCGGAAACCCAAATGGATATTCTAATGTCAACTTATTCTACACTAGGTTTCGAAATGGTGCCTGGACCAATCCAAGGCCAATAGCAATATGCGACCCTGAAGCCTGGGACAGCACTCCCTTTTTGAGTCCAGATGGGAATACACTTTATTTCTCCTCAAATAGAGCAGGTGGTTATGGTGAAAGTGATCTGTATGTCGCAAAACTGAATAGAAGGGGTAGATGGGTGGACGTTAGGAATTTAGGCTCCCAGATAAATACTGCTGGTCAAGATCAATTCCCATTCATTTCGGATGATGGAACGCTTTATTTCGCATCAGATGGTCACCCTGGTTTTGGCAAATTAGATATCTTCAAATCAGTTCGCGTTGCCGGTGAGATAAACATTGAAAATTTGGGTAAGCCTATAAATTCAAGTGGAGACGATTTTGGCTACTTTGAGTACGATGCAACGCATGGTTTTTTTTCCTCAGATCGAAAAGAAGGAAAAGGGGGTGACGATTTATACGCATTTATCAATGATGATCCAAACTTAAAAATTGTAAACTACTTTTACTGACATCCGAGTAAATATATGATTGAATAATTTGATCTAAGAAAAATGCAATTGGTGGGGATTAATCCCCACCAATTTGATGATGTTTAAAGTGACAAAACTTGAACAGTATCATGGCT